>Ga0164295_10000519_pt1 | contig 32954 bp, 56 predicted proteins | sample GEODES006metaG_FD_111798 | JGI IMG/M metagenome (GOLD analysis project Ga0164295, IMG submission 111798) | Oligotrophic lake water microbial communities from Sparkling Lake, Wisconsin, USA - GEODES006 metaG | ecosystem: Environmental > Aquatic > Freshwater > Lake | place: USA: Sparkling Lake... | reverse complement strand
ACTCTATTATTTGTACTATCTACAAATAAAGTATTTGTATCAATAGTTAAATTACCGCTAAATGTTGCACTTGTACCACTTAAAGCACCAGTAACTCCTAATGTAGAACTGAAACTTGCACTTGTACCTGTTAATCCTCCATATAAAGTTATATTAGCACCACCACCAGCTCCAAGATTAGCTATCTGTGTTCCACTATTAGCATTAAGACTTAAACCTCCGCTTGTAGATGCCTTTATTTGTGGAGCAACTATAGTATCTGAAAATGTCTTAGCACCAGTAATTGTTTCAACTCCTGCTAAATGAACTACTAAATTATCTGCAGCCTTAGTATTAATCTGTGCTTGTATTGCACTTGTTACACCTTTAACATAACTTAATTCAGTTAATGAAGGATAAGTTGCAGTTGATAAAGAACTAATAGTTCCAGTAGTATCAAAATATGCTAATTGATTTATACTACCACTACCACCTATGTAAATAGGTACATTAATATTACCGCTTGTATATGTTGCAGCACCACTTGTGCCAGTTGTTGATATAGTAATAGCACTTTGTGCTCTACCACTTGTAAAGTATTGATTAGTCCCTTCTGCGATGTTTGAAGTTGTTAAAACTACTGTTCCAGAAGCTCCGTTTACACTTGTAACTGGAAAAGCAATGTTTGTATTTGAAGCACTTGTAATTCTACCTTTGCCATCTACAGCTATTGTAGGCACAGCAGTAGAAGTTCCGTAAGTTGTAGCAGTAACTCCAGTATTAGCCAAAGTCAAAGCAGCAGTAGCGTTTGTACTACCATCAAAGTTTACAGTCCATGCAGCATCACCAGTTGCACTTATGCTTCTTGCAGTTGAAAGTACGTTTGCAGCGTTTGCAGTACCAGCTAAGTTACCTTCAAAGTTTGCAACTAATGTTCCAACTGTATATCCAACGCCACTTGTATTAACTACGTTAGTAGGTTCATCTACTAAGCCAGTAAAAAATTTAAACTTTCCAGCATTAGAAGCATCTCTAAATAAACCAGTAAACTCTACTCTTTCTTGAATAGAATCATAATATCTTCCATAATATCCTATGTCTACAGCATCTGTAGTATTGTTATCATTTGCGACCTCAAATAAAGGGTCTTTAGCCGATATTGATTGTGTATTTACATAAGTCGCAGTACCATTAATTGTTAAATTACCACTAACAATTAAGTTGTTTGGCATTGTAACGTCATTAGTAAATCCGATGGTTGTAGTATTTCCAACAGTAGTAGCGGCAATCTGATTTGCGGTTCCATTTATAGTAGTTATACCTAAGTCAGTCCAAGTAGCTGTAATTGTATTAGCATCTTGTTCTGTTAAGGTTAATGTTTTTGTAGTAGTACCAGTTACTGCAGCAGATACGATAGAACGATTATAAGCTGTATCGTATTGACCTAATTTAACTGTAGTTGGTATAGCATAACCAGCGGTTAAACTAAGAACCCCGCTAGTGTTAGAATAGTCTAATCCAACAGCAGTTTCGCTTATTGCTAATCTTGCACGAGCATCTGTATAATATAAATTAGTTCCTTCAGCTAAATCTGTAGTAGACTTTGCAGCAAAGGCAGTATTAAATCTAGCTTGTGTATAATAAAGGTTTGTGCCCTCTGTTAAGTTTGTAGTAGTCTTTGTGCTAAATCTTGTATCAAATCTAGCATCGGTCCAATATAAATTAGTACCCTCGGCTATATTAGTAGTAGTCAAAGTAATTGAAGTACCTAAAGAAACCACCTGGCTGTTTATAGTTACTGAACTATTTGTTAAACTTGCATTAGGTATAGCAGATAATCCAAATACACCAGTAGTGCTATTGTAATCAATGCCAGTACCCGCAGTAACACTTAGGGCTGTTCTTGCTCTTGCATTTGTAAAATATAAGTTAGTTCCCTCTGCAATGTTTGTTGTAGTTAAAGTAACAGAGCTTCCTAATGCTGTAACTTGACCGTTTATGGTTATTGAGCTATTAGTTAAACTTGCGTTTGGAATTGCAGCTAAGTTAAAAACACCAGTTGTGTTATCATAAGATATACCAGTTCCTGCTGTTACGCTTAAAGCAGCTCTAGCTCTTGCGTTAGTAAAGTACAAGTTTGTACCTTCTGGCAAGTTAGTAGTTGTTTTAGTTGCAAAGTTAGTTGCAAAGTTTGCATCACCTCTTGCAGTTGTAAAATAAAGATTCGTTCCTTCTGCCAAGTTCGTTGTGCTCTTAGCAGCGAAAGCTGAATCAAATCTTGCTTGAGTATAGTATAAGTTAGTACCTTCTGGTACAACCGTAGTAGTTCCAGTGAAATTTCCAGTTAAAGTACCACCAGCATCATTATAAGTCCATGTAATACCAGTACCATTTTTAATCAAATTAGCAACAGTATCATCAATTAATTCTTTAATTTGTAATCCACCTCCAGTAATAATTAAATCACCAGTAACAGTTAAATCACCATTAACAGTTGCAGTTATAGTAGATAATGACAAAGCAGTATTAACACCAGAACCATCTTGAACTGGTTGCAAAGTACCACTTACGCCTAAATTATTAGCACCAATTTGTAATACTTGTCTATATGTATTTTTTACCGCTTTACCTTGAAGAGTAGCCATTATATTTTAATTTTTTTAATTGTATTAACCATTTTATATAGTTCTTCCGAAGCTGTATTAAATAAGAACGGTCTATGGGGCAAATTTACTACATTTCCTTTATTTCGTTTAAATGTATTTGCATATCCCTCAAGTGACGTCATATTTAAGTTCCTATATACTGGTATTTGGAATCCTGGACCAGTACCAAACTCGACAAAAGGCGAGTAATAAATACGTGCTCCAACTACCGCACCATAGCTTCCACTATATGGGATGCTATATATAGAACCCTTTAATCCATAAGTCTCTCCTAACGGTGCACGTGCCCTAGCGTTATTCTCGATACTCAAAACAGTTATATTTATTATATCGTGAACCTTTTTCTTAACTTCTTCTGGAGCAGCCTTAAATCGCTTAGAAAGTCTATCTATGCCTTTATATTCTATTCTGAATGACATTAAGTATTTTCCCAGGTTGTACTAATGTTCTCCCAGAAAGCAGTAATACTATCCCAAGTACCAACTCTCTTTAAGGTAGAACAAGTGATTCTTAAATAATTCTTATTGTCGTTTTCATCTATAATGCTGCTAATCAAGTAGATATTGCTATTATATAGAATAGTAAGGTCATTAGAAATAGAGATACTTTGTGCATCCCTTATTCTAAAAACAATATTATCTGATATAGAATCCTTACCAGCAATGTTTGTCTTATTTTGATTTTCTCTAAATATCTCAGCCCAACAAGTATAATAGTCAACATCAGTTAAAACTTGACCACCAGCACCGTCAGATTCTGATACTTTAGATTGAAAAGTAATTCTATTTTTTAAGTTACTTATCATTATAATATTATGCTTACTCGTTTAAAAGGCTTCATTAATTCGTATGCAGATGCTATGTTAGCATTTGGCTTACTATCTTCTACAGAAGATTCTCTATAATCATATAAATCAGCAAGAATCTTGTATAAGGCTGTTTTCATTACTGCAGGAGTAGTTGCATAACCACAAGTATAAGTAAACCTAAATTCCATGTGACTAATGGAGTTCATATATAGCTTCTTATACGTAGTTCCTAAGATATTATACTGAGGTATTGTAATTTCTGTCCAGCTATCATTATTCCAATATTCAACTTTAGTGATATTGTTAAGTGGTGCGTATGGTAGTTCTATAAACTCATCTACATAGGCTACAACTTGTAAAGTACGAGCTGTCATAGCCACACCAGCATATTTTTCTAATCTAACCCTTGCTGCAACTATTAAAGAGCTAATTAAGTCGTTATCATCATCAAAATCAATTTTTAGATAGTTCTTAGCCTCAGACAATGTTATTGGTTCTGAAACTGGCTCTACTGTAGTTGTCACATCCCTTATAATCTGCATAAACCGATATTTTTACAAAAATAACTAAAATATAGTAGACATAAAAAAGGGAGCAGTTTTTGGCTGCCCCCTTTATATTTGAGTTAATCTAAGATTAAGCTACGTTACCGAAATCACCATATACAAACGCACCAGCGTAGTAGATAGGGAATGCGATTCTTGCCTCAACACGAACTGTAATCATGTTCTCAACAGCGTTGTTACCATCTTGGTCAAAGAATTGAACAGAGATACCATTACGTTGCATGATTTGAGCACCCATTGACCAGTCTCCTACTAAGAACTTATCAACAGTCATTGCTGTAGACTTGAAGATAGGAATACCAGCGATAGATAATTGACCATCAGTTGTAACTACTGTAGAACCTGGTAAAGAATACGCAGAGTTAGTGTTCTTAGTGTTTACAATAGCAGCCCAATCTAAAGGATTGATTAAGATACCAGTTGCAGAGTAGTTGCTGTTTTCAACTTGTGCAATAGCTTGTACTAATTGCTCAACGTCTACAGTTGCAGCACCAGTTGCAGCAGAAGCTACACCAGTGATACCTTGCAAGTTAACACCAGAACCAGAACCGAATAATAATTGGCTATCTTCAGCTACTAAATATTTCTCTAACAAACGAGATTGTAAGAAAGAAGTCATAGCAGGAACGTCATCTAACATTTGACGAGAGATTTTAACATAACCAGCAATAACTTGAGCAGGAGCATTAACCATGCTGATATCGAAATCAACTTGAGCTTTTGCACTACCTTGAGTTTGGTTAGCAGGAGCACCTTCACCACCAGTTTCTTGAGGGAAAGTAAATAATCCTTGAGATATTGTACCTACTGGTAACAAACTTCTAACGTGAATTTTACGAGAAGGTAAACCATAAACTTGGTTAGCATATTGACGAGGAATATCTCCAGTCAAGTTAACTGCTTCTGTCATGTTACCTACTGCTTTAGTGTCCATAATGAAAGAAGTATTCTTCATTTCACCACGACCTAATTTTGCGATGTTGTCCGCATTTTTTTCAATTTGCTCACCTAAAGTGGCATTGAAACCTTTAAATTGATTTTCGTTCATTGTCTTACGATTGTTTTTTGCCTCTAATTTGTCTGCAGCATCTTTAACTACAGCAACTTGAGATTTTAATTCTTCTAATTCCGTTTTTAAGCCATCTACCGCTACTGCGTTATCAGCTTTTAGTGTTTCGATAGCACCGTTTACTTCGGTTTTAACGCCTTCGAAAGCACTTTTAATTTCTTCTACCATTAGTTGAAAATTTTAAATGATTGTAAATATTTGCTTACCTCAATTTCAATGGAAATCATCGGGTCCTCTTCTTCTTCCAATGCCATATTTGATTCACCTTCTGGTTGCAACTCAGTTGGTGCGTCTACTGGCGGTTGTTCTTCCGAAACGACTGATTCTTCATCTTCCATCTCTGCGAGATATTGTTGTAATTGTTTTAGTTTTAACTCTAACAAACTAAAAGTTTCATCTGTGTAGAAACCATTTCTCAATGACTTGATAGTTTTAGCTATCTCATCAATTAGAGTTGACTTGATTTCAGACTTAACCATAACTGTTGGCGTATTAGAATTAGCTCCCCATAAAACTGAGGAACCTTCAAACAATTTAATTTCTTGTATTTCGTTATATCCAGATTTAGCTTGAGACTTTATAGTCTGGAATCCAATGCTATGTTCTGTTATATGACCTTCTTTATACAACTCGTAAGTATCTCTACCTAAAGTTGTATTTGGCATCTTAACGATTGCCTTTAAACCAAACGCATCTTCTACCAATTCCTTTGGCTTAGATACTGGCTTGTCTGTAGAGTGGTTAAACAAGTGCCAGATTCTATTCTTGCCTTGTGGACCATTCTCTTTAATAGACTTAGTAAATGACCCTGGCATAATTACATCGCCATCGCTATCTACATTACCAAACGCAGAATAGTAAACCTCAATAGTTCTTGTATCATCAGCCATATCGACTGGAACACCACTAACTGCTTTCTTGTTATAAAAATTACTCATATATATTTGTTTAAGCAAAAAACACAGTACAGCATCTACAGTTACAATTATTCATTGCACCTCCGTTTGCATCATGTGCGTATTGCATCTCAATTACTCCTCTTTCTGGCGTATTAACCATGAACGGTTGATTAATTGGTATTCTGACTCCGCCTCTATCTGGATTAGTTCTCACATCCAAACTTCTATGCCAATCTCGATACCTATTATTCTTAGCAGGATAATCTGCTGCCACCCATTGCTTGAGCAAAGGTATGTTAACAAAATTAACTGCTCCCATCATACCAGCACTTAGTGCTTGATGAGATTCCGTTCTAGCAATCAGTAGACTCCTTGCGTTGTTAATTTTTCCTTCTTTTAGGCTTTTAATCGCAAGTGAATTAACCTCGTTAAGACTCAAGTTATTTTCTTGTCCGTATCTAATAGAGCCGTTCAAGATTCTTGTTATCTCATTCTTGGTAGTATTTTTAATCCCATACATTTTAGTTCCGCTGTAGGTTGTCCAATAAGACAACATGAAAGCTAACCATTCATCCATAATGTTCGATGGGTCTAAATCTACTGATTCGTCTTTTTTATACTTGTCAAATATCTTTTCGTACTTCATAGCGGTATAACCACCTGTACTCTCATACAAAGTTCGTAAAATATTATTAATATTCTTGCCGTCAAATAACGCATTCCTATTATTAATCGTTTGTTGAACTCCATAATCTTTCACCAATTTAGCAGCTTTATCGAAATCAGATTGTAAGGCCGATAGTATTTTCGGCTGAAACTCTCTAATCGACTTCCTTGCAATTTTTTGTTGTAAGGCAAATTGCTGAGATGAGGTATATATTTTTGCCATTACTTTTTGGCATCTATAGCTTCTATCATTTTACCTGCTGCTGCAAAAACAGAAGTCAATCCATTTTGTGCTGACCTTTGTCTAATTGCTCGTAAACCTTCCCTATCAACTGTTTTAAAATCAGAAGTATAGATATAACCATAATGTCCTTTAGTTTCTTTGTCCATAGATGTATCAACTCCCAAAAACCATTTAGCAAACTCATCCCATCCATTCTCATCGATATAAGCATTTTCCATTTCTACAGATGGTCTTTCCCAAGATGATGGCTTAGTGACATCACCACTAGCAATTAAACTATTAGCGTGTGAGATTCCTTTTGGGTTAGTCTTATTGATTGCCTTTTCTTCAAACAATAATTCTAAAGCCTTTTCTAATTTTTCAAATGATTTCATAATATTTATTTTGATGGGTCGTAAGCCCAGTTTTTAAGTGATATATCTCTTTTAGAAGGGCATCCTTTTGATGCTGGTTCTCCTTGTTCTGCTCCTTTCATTCTACTGACAAAGCTAATTGTTCTGTTAGCATCTTCAATATCATTACTTGTCCAATCTTCTTTGCTCTTAGACAGCAATCTTAAATTTCTTTCTATCGGTGCTCTGTCTAAAGATGCTTTCTTTGAACATTCTGTTTTAGACCAGGCTTCTAATTCTGCATAGCCCATATTCGTTATAGCCTTATACTTAGAATAAACCTCATCTAATCTTTCACTCTTACTCAAAAAAAAACCTTCGTTCTTCACTGGCGGTACATTGTAATCTCCTTGTTGTTGAGCATTTCTAGGGTCTTGCAACATTGTCAACTCATCAATAGGTAGATAACCTGCTGGTATAAATATCTCATCCATCACTGGGTCAGAAGAAGTATCATAACGCATAGCTGCTCTTTTTTCATTAGGACTAATCCACCAAGATTGAGATAAGATAGCAGAAAGCTCTTTCATATCTTCTTGTAATTCTGGGAATACTGTAATATCAAAATCGATATAGTAGCCATTACCAATTTCAACTGCAAAGAATCTATTGAAAGCATCACGAAGTGCTACTAACTCTGGAAGTACTACTTGCGTAAGCATTTCCTTTTTAGCTTCCTTCATGTTGTTATAAGTCTTATTATCTGGGTCGTTAAACAACGCAGAGTTTACTCCGTACACGTTACAAAGTTCTCTAAGAGTAACTTTCTCAGATTCTAAAAGCTGAAGGTCAATAGGAGATAATCCCATGTTAACCCATCCCAACTTAGCACCAGCAATTAAAATCTTACCAGCGTTCTGAACAATTTGACCTTGAGTCTTAGTTCCGTACTGATTGTAGAAATCTTCTTTTAACTTACCAGCTTCTTCTTGTCCGAAGTTATTACCTTCGTCAGCATACAAGATACCTTTAGGTCCTTGATTTTGTAACATACCAACAGATGTATCTTTGGCATCGTTGCTACGCTGAACAGTTCTGTAAGCAGCTTGTAAAGGACTAAGTCCATATAGTTGATTACCGTTAGTGTCAAAGTAAGGGTTGAAGTATTTTAGATGGATTACGTCTTTCGCATCTAAGAAATCCCATCCAACAAGCGTAAAAGAATAACCTTCAACCCCATTGATAGTTCCATCAGAAATGATGGCCATGTATTGTGGAGGGAGCACGACTAATTCTTGAACCTTACCATTTTCTAATCGGTTAGCCCATACGTAAGAATTGCCGCAAATAAGTTTATAACCAATAACACTTTCGATAAACTCAGAAAGAGATTGATATTCGTTTGGTTTTTCTAATAAATTGTTTAATGGGGAATCTGCAATCTCACTTATAGCTTTTACTCTCATTAACTCAGCTTTAGCTAAGTCTTGAGTAGTTGTAGAGTTTTTAGTGAGTGCTGTGTAGCGAGTAAGTGATTTCTTGTCTTTTACCTTGTAAACATAAAATGGTACAGTAGATACAGTTTTAGATATACGCTTTATGATTGCATATACCTCACTATTGTTTTCGTAGTCAAGTACAAATTTTCTTTGGTTAAGTTCTGGATATAAGGTTCTTCCAGCAAGTAATCCTCCAAAATCGGCAAATGGGCTAGTAACATTTATCATTCCGTTTGGAGCTTTAGCCTTTTGTTGAAAAGGATTAATCGCTGCTAATATTTCATTTAATTTCACGCTATATGATATTTTTACAAAAGTAACAAATTTTTAGCCTACACTACCCAACCCCTTTTTGGTTTGGCGAATTTTGTGTATATGGCATACCTCATGGCATCCATTAAGTGGTCTCTAAACTTAACTGGTTCATCAAGGGTATTACCATCATGGTCGGTTTTCCATTTATAGTTTTTAACCTCATCCAACAAATCTAACGAATCGCTTTTAACATACAAAGAAAATGATTTTACCTTATTGATTCCAGCGAAAACATCTTTAATCGCTGTCTTTAAGTTAAACCCAGCTTTATTAATCTCTGCGATAGTTTTAGGCTCTGCGGCATCTGCGAATATCTCATCTCGTTTACCAAGGCCCAAAGACTTTAATTTGTCAATAAGTACTGAAGTAGACATTTTAGTTTCGTACACAAGTTGCTCTACGTATATTTCACCATCATAGTGTTTTACACGAACCAAGGCTGTTTGATTGTTATAACCAAAATCAAGTCCATAAAATATTTCTCCGCCTTCTGGGAAATTACGTCTGCGTTTCCAATGAGTGTAAATAGTTGCTTCTGATATTGCTCTTTCTCCTAAACCATAAACTCTCCAATACTGAACGTCTGAATCCTTTAGTCTTTCAATCTCTTCTACGAGTGACTTCTCTAAAAACGGATTGTCTTTGTAAGTAGTTATGGTAAAGTCAGCATCTTCTCTTGGAACGACCTTGTCGTAAATCCAACTGTAGTAATCTGATGGGTTATAATCAATAACTATCTTTTCGGTGGTTCTTAGAGCTAACTGCATCCAAGATTCGTAGTTTACCTCATTGGCCTCGTTGATAAAAAGGTAATTACGTTTTCTACCTCTGATTTTCTGCGGTTGGTCTGTTGATACGAACTCTACCGTATTATTACCCAAAAAATAAAGGTTTTCTGATTTGTTGTGTTTTTCTTCTGAGTACAAGCCATATTTCGACAGTATCTCTACAAAGTCTCTCATTACAGAGCCCTTTATAGACGGTAGCGAGGAACGACAGATAGTCAAGGTCTTTCCGCTTTCCTGCAAGAGCTTTACTACAAACCAGGTCAAGATATTGTAGGTCTTGCCACTTCTTGTTCCGCCTTGCATAACGGATATTTTTTTTTGGCTTTCTTGCAGTATTTCGAAAACGACGTTGGTGGTTACGTTCATAAGTCATGGGGAAAAATTAAAAAATATGGTTTGGTGAAACGAAGCTACAACTTTTTGTTTTTATAGCGAGGTAGGGGTATGTAAGTCAATAATCCTACTATTTGACACCTATCAATCGTTAATGAGCCGTATATCAACCAAAATCGGCTCATTTTGACCTATATATGACACATTATTGATTGATAAGGTATAATTGGATGTCACAATTTGTGATGTTCACGTATTCGTGTACAGTTTAAAAATGTGAACATTTGCGTAGTATTACTACCAATAATTAAAAAATCTAATTACAGACAATTTAAGACTAGGTAATATATTTTTAAGGTCAATATACTACTATGGTAGAGATAATGGCTAGAATCGCCTTAAAATGGCCTTTAAACACTATTCTTCGTATTCGTCATCTTCGTTCAAGTCCAATAACTCGCCTTTATCATGATTATAAAGCGGAACCTCCATTAATTCTTCGGTATCAAAACTAGGAACCGTAGCAGCAGTAGCTGGAACAAAATAAGTATCGTCAGTTTGGGTATCAAAGTTCATAATCTGAGAATTTTCAGACTCAAAGTTCTCTATTGGCGAACTTTCTGGTAAAGTTTTATTCTCGTCACCATCCAACTTTGGAATATCCGCCAAGGTAGCACCAGGCTTTAACACGTTAACCGTAATCTGCTTCACCACATCACCCTCATGAGCAACCTCCGTCTTTTCAATATACCCTCTTCTCTTGCCTTTTGTCTTTAACAGAAACATCGTAGCTAAAGTATCGCCCTTACTAATCCTCTCCATCAACTTATGCTCACCCCAATCCAACATAATCTCTTCTGGCTCTATTTCAGCTAAGGTCTTTCTAAACTCCATATCATTTTTCATCCATCCTTGATACATAGTCCTACTAATACCACACGCTTGACAAGCTATGGTAATATTTCCAAAATTCTCTCTGTAAGCAATAATAAATGCTTCTTTCGTTATATCCTTAAACTCTGCGTTCATATTATCGGTTTTTGGTTGGCGTTCTGATAGAGACAATACTCACTACCTTGTCTATCTTTATGTTATTAAACCCAAGAATCATCCCACACTTTGTGCACTCAATCTCCTTCTCCCTAATCTCACTACTCCAAACATACTCCTCCTGGACAATACCACACTTGCATTTGTACAACCTTTTACATACTGTATCTTTCATAGAAGTCAAAGCTACAACAATAATACCAAATATTAAAATATCGCAAAACAATGTTTTATATCAAAAATATGAGAGGCACAAGGGGTATATCCCATTTTTGGTGCGAATGAAAGGGGTAGAGGGTACCCACCATTATTTTTTAATTTATAACTCATTGATAATCAATGATAGATTTGTCTTATAATTACCATTATGTTAAATAGGATAACTTTCGTAGGGTATTCAAGTAAGTATTTTAATATATGATATCTTACTGACTCAATCGCAAAACATAAACAACAGCTCACTAATTAATCACTAGCACAATCTGATGCAACTGGTAAAGCGGTCCTAATATAATATAGGATATATTATTTATTCTATTATACAATATATAATATATAATATAATATACATTATATAATACAATATACAATATATAATATATGCACAACTTACTACCATGGTAAAATATCTTTACTGGTGTACTAAATATGGACCGATAAAAGGGTAATATTTTTACAATCTTTTAACATTATTTAACATTATTTACAATTTAATACCTTAACTTTAGGTCTCATTAGTAACAATAAAACCATTAAACATGAACACAAAACAAAACTTTAACACAATGTCAAGGGCTGAATTGGAACGTAAAAGAAAGGTAATAAACTTTTACACTTTCGGATATGGTGCACCAGAGTTTGACGCCTTTGGTACAAAAGGAGGTAATGAATACTATCAATTTAATGACGTGGTTTATGCCATGAACAAAAACGATCGTGATAACTTTTACCCAATCTTTGATCAAAAGTTAAATAAAATAATTAAACCTTAATAACATGAAACACATCACCACAATTTTAGCCCTCTTATTAATTGGGGCAATCTATTACAAGGCTGAGACATTGGGCCCCTCCATTGCTCTTTGCTGTTTGTTATTATCTAATTTAATCACCAATAAAACAAAGTAAAATGCAACACTTAAATACCTTTCTTTTCGTTTGGCAATTAGTTCTATTTGTTATTATTATATCAAATATGACTAAATTATTAACCGATTATTTATTAACTAAAATCAAATAACATGAACACACACATCACATTAATTGAGCTTATCGGTTTTTTAATTATCGGCACTCTATTATTTACCCTTGCAAAAACAATATGGCAAGATTTAACAAAATACAAATAAAATCTAATACAATGACACATCAACAAAGAGAAACAATATTCAACTGCATAGTAATAACTAAATGCGGAGCTAGTCCAGAGCTTTTAAATCTTAATGATAATGATTTATTAAATGAGCTCGTAAATTCATGTCAAGCATTACATGAGGATTTTTGGCAAATTACTGACCAATTAAATACCTTAAAGAGTCGAAATAATGAATTAATAAATAACTTTTAAACTTAACACAATGACAAACACACAAACACAAAAAGAAACAATTTCAAGACGTTTTCTAGTAGAAAAATTAGAGGCTTTACAAACTGATGAGTTTGACAGCTCCGAATTAGTTTACTTAACAGATGAGGAGTTAATATACAAAATAATTGAGGCGGCTGAATATTATCAAAACGAATACAATAACTAACAATCTTAAACACTACAAAACAATAACACAATGAAAACTCAATTTAACAATCCAGAATTAACACACATTTGGGCCAATCAGCAACAAGCACAAGGCAAAGGCTCATCAATGTTTTTTGAAAATGAGTCTATATATTCTTATGGATATCATTTTAAGATTGCACAAATAGTAGAGCATAACAATAAAAAGGCGGTTTTATTCAATAACAAAAGCTATTCAAATACAACGAATAAGCACCAGTCTTTGGTTAAACGTGCTATACCCTCTCAATATCCAGTATTTAACGTTAATTCCTTTCCAGATACAATGCCATTATTAATGATGCATTATAATAATTTAATTAGCTATTTAAACGATGCCGAGGAAACTGAACAAAAATTAGTCAAGGCAACAAAATCAAAAGAGGCCTATATTAATTTAATAAATGTATATCTTAATAGCTTTCGTAATTATTGCGAATTTTACGAGCTTAAAGATTTATCTATTTTTACTTTGCCTAAAGTACAAGGTTTATCAATACACGAAAGATTTATGAACATAGGGAATTTTGTTTTTAAGTATACACATTCAGAATCTTATATAAATTGGCAACATAAAAGAGCCGAAAAAGAGAGAATAGCATTTGAAAAGGCTTTATCTGATGCAGCCGACAAAATCCAGCATTTTAGAGACTTTAAGGTTTCTACAGTTTGGGGTATTGGAACAAACCTTTTAAGATTTAATAAAGAAACCGAGGAAATAGAAACATCTGGAGGGGTTAAAATGCCTAAAAATATATTTTTTGATGCTTACCAAAGATTAAAAAATAATACTTTGTTAATTGGTCAACACATAGGACAATATAGATTTAATGGCCTTGAAAATGATACTTTATTAGTTGGCTGTCATAAAATACCAGTAAATGAGGTTGAGAATATTGTACCAGTGCTAGGTTAACTGATGAGGCTTGATATTAGCCGAAATAGAGGCCCATTCATTTGGGCCTTTATATTAACCAAAATTCAAACACATGTTTACACAAATTAACAATGACACATACGGCAACCCTCGTTATGTAGTACATTATTTACAATTAGCCGACACATACCAAAGAGCTTTGTATTTAAGTCGCCAATTAGGGGGGAAAAAATTCCATAATAAACAGTATGGAGGCGGTATAGTTTTTCAGTCTTATAATACTAGAATTTTAGGTGATAAAATATGCCAAATAAAAGAGGCTGAATATTTAGCGAAATAAGGCTAAATAAGGCGGTTAAATTATGCGGTTGGTATATATGTACCGACCAATAACAAAGACAGCTCAAATAGGGCTGTAAATAGCTTAAAAAGTTAGTATATATTAACGTGCATACACGTGCAAAAACTATCCTTTAATGTTATAACATCGATGTCTAAACATTGTACAATGATGCAACGTTTATGGCAACGTGCCAAAAATCTGGTAGGCCTAAAAATCTGCTTGGGTATAGGTACGCAAAAACCTGCCAAAAATCTAGCACCGACAAAAATCTTTTATAGACAAAAACTTTTTACGTTTTAACATTATATTAACTAAAAAATATTAAATAATAACAAAAAACCTTTAATTTTACTAAACCAAAGCAAAAAACTACAAATTATGTTCAGATTAATTACCGCAACATTTGACTGCAGATGCAGTCTTACTGGTAGATTACTTCGCAAAGGAGAACAAGTCTACTACAACGACACTAGCAAAACTGTTATAGAAGCATTAGAGTATGAGCTACTAATGAGAAAAACAGTTATCGGAGAGAAAAAAACCTATTTTACCAGACATTCTAAATTAAACACCAAAACAAAATAACATGAACACTTACCAATTTATCGAAGAGCACGACTTTTTATTAAACGAGACCTTCTATTTTACTAGAAAAGATGGACTTATAGTTTCTGGAACTATGGGTAAAAATTACGATAAGGCGTATTTAGTCTATCAAAATTTATCTTTAGGTAAAGCATTATCAGAAGAAAAAGTCTTGTTTACAGTTACCACACCATAATAATAAACAATGAACAAAAAACTAACCCTTGAGCAAAAAAAGAAAGGCATCAAAGAAGAGTACACTTATGTTAACAGCAACGGAAGAATCTCAAAACAATACACCTATAAAGGAATGGTTATTAAATGGGATAATCAAATTCTAAATGGTAAATGGTTCTACTGGAGGAGTTCTTACTACTCATCATTAGATGCCGCAGTTCATGGAATAGACAGACATATTAAATTATTTAATCAACAACAACAATAAACATGGAAAATCAAGAACAAGAATTAATCGACAACACAACAGTAGACGTAAAAGGTGAAACAATCGTATTCCCAGCAGAATGGTGCTTTAAGTTTGACGATGGAGAACCTCAAGTATTCGCAGCAGCTAACGAGAAAATAGATGGCCAAGAACCAGCTATAAAGTTAGTGCTTAGTAACACAGAAGAGGCTAAAGTTACTTTTACACAAGACGGAAAAACTTTTACTATTTTTTGTAGAACACTTACAGAATTAGGACAAGAATTAATTAACAAAAACAACCCACCCCAAGATGATAGAAGTTAAGGATTATCGGGCTATGCTTAAACATGGTGATATTAAAAAAATATGTGCCATCACTGGGCTTACGCCTTATCTGTTAAAGACTCGTTTAGATAAGCACGATTATGAAACAGTAGAAATTGTTACAGCTTATTATGCTAAAAAATTAGAAGCATTAAAAAACCAAATAAATGATTACAGTGAATAGAGGCAGACCATCAAGAGAATCTTTAAACATTAACAAAGTTTATAAGATAGAACGCAAGTTAATAAATGAACTTATAGAAGTAGTAACACAAGTATTTGAAGTAAAGATGAAAAACTTGTTAAGTCCTAAGAGAAATAGAGAGTTAGTTTTAGCTCGTAATATGGCATATTACATATTGCATACTGCTTACTGCCAAAAAGCTGCTCAAATAGCTCCTCATTTCAAAAGGGATAGAACAACTATACTACATGGGATTCACACTTTTGTGAACGACATAGAAGTAATACCATTCTACATGGAAAAATACGATGCTGTTATGGACCAATTATTTACACCAAATAATATATACGCCTTACAATAAAACCAAATACTATGATATCTACATTCCACTTATTATCAGAACAAGAGCAAAAGCTATTCGTAGCTAAAATAATTCACGAGATGAATTACAATCAAGCATCCTATAAACTAATGCAACTATTAGTTAGTTACTGGGATGAGAATCCAATTAATCATGTGCAATTTTTCCCAAACCAATTTATCACAAATACAAAACAACTAAAAAATGGAAAATCAAATAACTAAACCAATGTACGATTTGATTAAAGCAGATGATATGCTTGAATTATCAAATCAATTAGCAAAACTTATTAAAGAGAAAGGCTTATCAAGCAATATTCAAGGTAAGCAATTCGTTAATGTTGAAGGATGGCAGTTTGCTGGAGCCTCATTAGGGTTAATGCCGATTATCACAGAAACTACGGACTTAACTCGAAGAGGCACAGAACCTGGTCAAGTAGAAATAAAGTACATGGCTAAGTGCGAAGTACGAAATATTAATACTGGTCAGTTAGTAGCTACTGGAGTAGCAATCTGTAGCAACTTTGAACATAGTAAGAAAAGATTTGATGAGTACGCAATTTTATCAATGGCACAAACTCGTTCTATTGGTAAGGCATATCGTAACTTACTTGCATGGTTAATGAAGTCTGCTGGATTTGAAGCTACACCTGCTGAAGAGATGGACTTTGCTGGACCAGAAGAGGCAAAAAAACCTAACAAGCCAGTTAAAGAAGTAGTAGCAGAAATAATAGAAGATACAGAAGAGGTTGATTTAGAAGCTATAAAAGTAGAAATAGCAAACAGCACTAAAATGAAACAATTAACTGACATCTATTTTGGCTATAAGCAAGTGTTCGATTCTAACGAACAGCTAAAAAAACTATTATCCATGAAAAAAGAATCATTAACCAAAAAATAAATAAAATGAGTTTTACATTATTACCAAAGGTTGAATTATCATCTATTGAACCTACAAAATTTAGTATTGAGTTACTAAAACAAACTATCGTTTCTCATTTCAGAGAGACTGGAGACAATCCTCTTGAGATGCTTGTTAAGGCAGAGGCTTTAATACAGCTTTTAGATGGCATTAGAACTGATTTAAAGGAAGATGTTATAACAATTCTATCAAGTCATCCACAAGGAAAAGCAGAGGTTCTAGGAGCCGAAGTAAGTAAGTTTGAGTCTGGCGTTAAATATGCTTACGATGGTGACCATACATGGCTTAAAATGAATCAAGAGTTAGAAGCTATTAAGTATAAGCAAAAAGAAAGAGAAAACCTACTTAAAACTATTAAAGACCCTTTAGTAGACCCAGAAACTGGCGAAATGATTTACCCAGCTCCTAAGTATAGTACAACAACATTTAAAATCGCATTAAAGAAATAACATGAATCAACCAACAATGACTAACGAGCAATTCGCTATGTGGGTAGCATTAGGCCAAGGCATGGATAGTAAACTCTTTGAAAGAGCAGATGATATATTAGATTGGCTTGAGAAAAAAGAGAAGAAAGTAGTTAAACCTATAATGCCTAAAACTAAATAGTATGATAAAAAATACATTAGGTATGATAAAGTTTTTTTTTATCTCAGTACCACTTTTTCTTATTGTTTATTGTACCGCCATGACAATAATAGAAATAAAACAATTTATAAGAAAATGATTTACCAATTAAAAAATACTATTGATGTACATACTCCACTTGGGTACGGTAAAGCAATCGCCTGGATTGACTACGGTTCCGATACAAACACAGTTTGGAAAGTCATATTATACGACACAGGCATGGTTAGGAACTTTTACGACGATGACGTTCTCGTATATCCCAACGCAATGGATGGAGGAGAAATCGATGAAAAGTTCTTCGTCAAAAGAGAGTTTAAGTATAGTAATCAACAATTTATGAAAGGACTAAAAAACCACTATAAACCAAATGAGTCAAGAGATAAGGGGATTGGAGAACAACATTCAAGTGAGAATGATTTATCTTGATACCAAAGAAGAGATAGCATTTAAGTCAATAGCACAAGCAAACAGAAAGACCAATATCAACGCACAAACCATACGAGAATCACTCAACCCAATACTAAAAAGGCGTTTTACCCATAACGCCAGGGTTGTAGTGTTTCGTATAAAAAAATAACTTAATGTCACAATTTTACACAACAATAATTCATCCAGTACGGAAGGAATTTAAACTCTCGTGCAATGAATACTGCGTATTAGATACGATTATGCGTATGCAGAACAATGAATCGCATTGGTGCTACATGAGCAAAGAAACAATGGGTAAGGACCTTGACCTATCTAAGCAAACCATAATGAATATCATTAACTCATTGTTAGATAAGCAGTTAGTACAAAAAAGTATGGCTACAAAACACTTACGTGTAACGTCAGTATTTATGGAATATTTAAACGATTACAAAAAGTTTACCAATGGTAAAGAAAGTTTACCAGAGCATACAAAAAACTTTACCGAAATCGGTATAAAAAGTTTACCTAACAATAACACTAACAATAAGAATACATTTATTAGGCCTACGGCTGAGTTAGTAAACGAATATTCTAAGGAAATTGGCTTTATATTAGATGCCTCTCAATTTATAGACCATTACGAAGCAAGAGGATGGTTGATAGGTAAAAACCCTATGAAGGATTGGAAGGCAGCAGTAAGAACATGGAAACGTAATAGTTCCCAATTTGGTAACAATACAGAATCATCAACAAAGATTAAATTAAAATAATGGAAGCAATTTTATTACCATATAGCAAAGAACTAGAAAAGAACATACTTGGTGCAATACTTTTAGACAAAAGAGTACTTCCTTTAGTCGTAGGCCATCTAAAAACAGAAATATTTTATGACTTAGGACACCAAAAAGTTTTTGCTACTATTAAAAAAATGTACGATGATAATGTTTCTATAGACTTATCTACAATAGCACAGAAATTAGTTAACGATGAGACAATAAAAGAATTAGGAGGTGCTTACTATCTTTCAAAGTTAACTGATAATGTAACTGGTGGTTCGCATATTAACACACACATTGATATGGTAGTTGAGTTATACAAAAAACGTGAGGCATACATGCTGTTTAAACAAACGGAGATGGAATGTTTAGACAATGATAGTCAAGCTATAGCTTTACTTTCTACTGTAAATAGTAAACTTATAGCTTTACAAGAGTTCGGTAATATCCACGAAAAAAGCATAGATGATGTTATTATGGGCCTAAACTATGCAAGAGACAAAGCACAAAGTGGTCAACTTTTAGGATTTAATACTGGTTTTGAGGAGATTAATAACACATTGGCTGGATGGTGCAAACCAGACTTAGTTATCATAGCTGCAAGACCAGGAATGGGTAAGACAGCTTTCATGCTTTCTACTATTTACCATCTATGTATTGTGCAGAAGGTTCCAGTGGCCATTTTTAGCCTCGAAATGAGCTCCGAGCAGTTAGTTGAAAGGTTAGAGTCAATTACGAGCATGGTGCCCTTAAAACGCCTTAGAATGAATTTAATGGATGACGAAGAGAGAAAGATTCTTTTGAAGTCTGATGATAAGATTTTACTATCCCCTCTACATATTGAAGATACAGGCGGTATAGGTATTTCCCAATTAAGGGCTAAAGCAACCATAATGAAGCAGAAGTATGGTATAAAGGTCATCTTTATAGATTACTTGCAACTTATGAGTGGACAAAACAAAACAAACCAAAACCGAGAGCAAGAGGTGAGTTTGATTAGTAGAAGTCTTAAATCTTTAGCCAAAGAATTAGGAGTGCCGATTATCGCCTTATCTCAATTATCTCGTAAAGTAGAAGAACGAGCTGATAAAATGCCACAGCTTTCTGACCTAAGAGAATCTGGTTCTATTGAGCAAGATGCTGATGCTGTTATTATGCTGATGAGGCCTAATTATTACGAAATGACTAACCCAATAGAAATTGGTGGCAAAGAATATCCAACTAATGATTTGGTTATTTGTAAAGTAGAAAAGAATAGGCATGGCAGTACTAAAAATATTGCTCTTAGATTTTTACCAGAGACAATGACCTTTATAGATTATAAGTAATGGGAAAGTATAATGGCTATAGAAATAGACGAAAGTTTGAAATAGAGGAGGCTCGTAACCAAGATGGTACCTATCAAGCAATTAAACTATTTGCTAAGAATACTAAGGTGCTTGTTATACAAGCTCCCATGGCCCTAATTAATAAGTATTTTTGGATAGAATATGAACGTGATGGTAAACCATCTGGTATATCTGATACTCGTATTGAGTTCTTTGCTATAAACTTTGACCTTAGAGATAGAATCTACTTTATGAGGGCTGAAATGCTACGCAAAAAAGCTCGTAGATACTTCAGAGCCAGTGAGATAAAGGTAGAAGAAACAGTAAAATATGTAAAGTTTCCTACAGAGGAAATGATTAGACACGCTTAATATATTAAATATATATAGTAACTTTGATTTATGGCAGCATACAAAACGGCTTCTGATTTAACAAAAATGATGTTAGATTATTTACGTGAAAGAGGACATGAAGTATGGCGTAATAATAATTTAGCAGTAAAAGGTAGAGCATTTATTGGTAAAAAAGGAGTTCCAGACATAATTGGCTACAATAAAAAATATGGTCAATTTATGGCTTGTGAGATTAAGGCTATAGGTGATAAGGCATCACCAGAACAGATGTCATTCTTAATCAATCTTGCTATGTGCGGAGGTACTGCAATGTTATGCCAACAGTTAAGAGATGAACAAATTATAGTTAAAATATTTAATGAAGATGGCGAAAGCAAAGACTGGCAATTCATCGAAGGTGAGCTTCGGAAGTCGTAAAAGAGGTAGAGCTAAAAAATCGTATAACAAACATAGTCCTAAGCCTAAAAAATATTTAGGTCAAGGCAGATAAATTAAAATAACATGGAAGATTTAGAATTAGAAAACAAAGCAGAAAAAGCTCCTAAAGCTACTAAAAAGGCTAAAGAGTTTGTATCTAACGAAACTATTGACTTAATTCAATCAATATTGGATGATGGTTCAGTAGATTTAAAGTGGAGAGAAGCACTTAAAGCTCAAGTAAAAAAATACAAAAAGGATGCAGAATAATCAAGAATTAGATTCAATAGTAGAATCTGTAGTTATTAAGTATAAAGAAAGAGCCAATTTAGGCCTTACTAAATACGGAACTAACTTAGATAGAACAGATTTGAATGTTAAGGATTGGGTAGAACATCTACAGCAAGAATTAATGGATGCTGTTCTTTACTTAGAGAAACTAAAGAGTGAATTAAAAAATAGTATTTAACAATTAAAACAAATATCATGGCCAAATCAAGAGACAACTATCTTGGGAGATGCAAGACGTTAACTTCAGCTTACGGACCACTTAGGAAAATATCCCTAGGTCCAGATGACTTAAAAAAGATTAATGACTTCGTAGCAGAAAACAAAGGATGGACAAACATCCTATTTAAAATGAAGAAAACATTTGAACCTGGTGAATCAGATTTCTATGTAGAAATGGATTTATGGAAACCAGACCCTTCTGTAACAAAAGAAAAACTACCTTTCTAGTATGAAAAACATCAAAGAAGTACTACTTGGCATTTTTGGTTTATTTACATTTACTTACATTCCATTCGCATTTGTATATGGAGAATGGAATCCTATCAACTGGAATGTATTTATTAGAGCATTATATGTACTTTGTATCACAACAATCATTACATTTGCAATTAAAGAACAGAAAATAAAATAAGTTGTGTTTTGTAGATAGATTAAAGGTTAGGCCTACTATTTTTATAGTGGGCCTTTTTTGTACATAAAAAAACCCCCAGATTTTACCTGGAGGCCCTTACCAAAACCAAACCAAAACCACCTATGAGAGAGCATCTTTAGTTCTGTTTATTAGAACTATTATAAAATTTTGTTAATACTGAGCCATAAAGTATTGCTTGATACCTACCAATGAAATCATCTATTGATTCGTCTACATAGAAATAATCTTCATTAGCCATGTACACAAAACATCTTTTATCATTTTCTTCATCACCAGTAACACTTGCTACTTGATATATGTTTATATAGGCATCAGATTGCTCAGAATTATCGGATAAATCATATCCTTCATCTTCATCATCTTCAGTCAACTGTATAATGTGCATTAACATATTCTAAGTTTTATAAACTAAGTACCTAAGTCTGTCTGCTATCACTTTTAATTTCGCCTCTAACAAATCTCTTTCTTTCATCAATTTGTCAATCAATTCTCTTGCTTCTTCGGTACTCATACAAAATTACGTTTTAATTATTATAGAAATAAAAAGTGCATACCATATTGATTATCAATACAATACACACTTATTTGTTAATTGTCTAAAGTGGGTTTGTTAAATGTTACTTCCTGGGTAGCCTAATTATCTTAGACCCTAAAGGCATCGGCACAAATATAGCAATTCTTCCGCCATCTAAAACAACTCCACATCCTAATGTTGGTCGTTTGGGGAAAGGTCGTGAATATTCCATTGCATAGGCGTTAATATCTATTCCGCAGCCTACGTTCATACCAAATATCATATCCTTATCACTAGAAGAGTACAAAACCCCTCCAAAGGAGTGAATATGACCTATAACAGTTGATTGTCGAGCATCTCTTGCTCTATTGATTGCACCAGCTTGTCCAGAACTACCAGTACCATGGGTATATAAAACACCATCCATTTCCCATTCTAAGGCCCATTTCCAGCCTCTAGGAGCTTCCCAGGCATCTTCATAGGATTTGATGAAACGTTCTGGTAATCCGTTCGCTACGGCCTTTCTTTTATGAAGGGCTGAGTGGTTACCGATACATACTTTTACATTAGGGAATCTCTTGTACCAGATGTTTAATTGTTGCATAGCTAAAACAGCCTCTTTAGAAGCTGATTCTCCATTAGGATTATGCTCGTGAAATGAGATAGCGTGGTTATCTACTTCATCACCGATGTGGACAATTTCAGAACATTGGAATTTGTTAAAGACTTCATAACAGAAGTCTAGATACTTAGGATGGCAGAAGGGAAAATGGGTATCTCCAATAATCCCTACGTTTTTGGCTTTGGCCATATTGTTTGTTTTGGTTAGTCTACTTGTAAGGTGCGTAGGCAGTCTTGCCGTTAACCTTAAGTGCTCTCAACACTTGCTTTCTATTTTTAACTTCATTATAAGAAACGTGAACCCAGTCTGGTTTATTGTTGTCTCCAAACTCCCAAATCATTTGGTCAAACTCTAAGTTATCTTTTATGTAGTTAAATATTTCTGTATTTGATGCACCACCCATACCATCTTGGTCTATGTCTGCAGCCTTACCCTCACAATGCTGTGAACTTAAAGAACCACCAATATAATGATTAAGGACCTTACTTCTATAGCCACTTGATATGTTTAATGGACCGAACTTAGTACGAATAGGCTCTAATACCTTTTCGCAAAGAACTTTAAGGTTCTCTAAATGCTCTGGAGTTGGTTCGTTAGATACTCCATGTCTTTTAGCTGACTCACTACGAGTAAATTCTGCTAGTGCAAAGTGTTCTGATAGTTTCATATAGTAAAATTACTTCTTTTTTGCAAACTGCTTTTTTAGGAAGCTATACATCTGCATACCTAACCAAAAAATAGTCATCAAATAAACAATAGTTTGTAACAATGGATTTAATTCTACTAAACCAAAAATGTTTAACCATGATATTGATGTTATAACAATTCCTATTGGAGTTAATTCTGCATCCATTTGATTGAAATGTGACATGGTTATTTTTTTTGAAATATTTTTTCTGCCGTAGTTAATCCTAAACAACCAAAAGCTAATGATGCAACTGCATAAACTAATGCTTCGCTTGGTGCCTTTGCTAATTCGCTAAAACTATTATGATACATTGTTACACAAAGTGCGATAACACATAATAAGCCACATAATCTCTTCATGCTCAATCTGCCATTATCCTCTGTAAAAAACTGTTTCATCGTTTACTTTCTTTTAATTCTTTAATAAACTCATCCCTTTGACCTATTAGGTACTTTTCTCTATCTATTAATCTCTGCCTTTCCTCTTCAGTCAATTTAAGTATTAGTTCCTCTTTTGACTTAATCATTTGCTTATATTCGTTCATTTGACTGGTAAAAAGAGTATTTTGATAGTACATTATCCCAACTAAAATCAAAATAGTAAAAGATTGCTCTTTTAACTTACTCATAAATGTCTCTCCGTAATTCATTTTTTACCTATCTTAAAATATACGCTACCAGAGTAACTAATATTATAATTTTTATTAATATTTACACTAAGACCTATTAGAGCCTTATTTTTGGCATTTAGTAAGATTCCAGGACTTAGTACTTCTAATCCTTTATCTTGGCTAAAATCGCCTCTTATGCCGTAATAAAGACCAAATTTGGCTTTTTGAGCATAATACTCTTTAATATAGATGGTTTTTTCGGTTAAATTGGCTTTAAATCCCCTTGAGATAATCCTATTTTGGCTGATAGTATCATCTATCACAAAGATATTGGAATCTTGCTTAATCGTATCAGAATACGCATAAGTACGCATATAATCGGATATTATACGTACTGTATCATGAATTTTGGTCGTATCGTTAGCTATAATAACAAAGGGAATAGAATCCCCTTTTATGTATCTAATCTTGTACGTATTCTTGTACAATGTGTCTCTAACCTCTTTAATCTTAGAAAACTTGCTTAAATCACTAAAGTCAACTGGCTTATAAGTCTTGTTAAACTCTAAATAAAGCCATACAGCAAAAAATGCTGATAGTATGATTAGTAAATAGTCTTTAAGATGTTTCATTTATTATTGATTTGCACATAATCCAGTTGGAGATATTGTTCCAGTTCCACTTGTTATAAATATTTGAGCTAATCCACCAGAAATAAGAGCACATTGATAGAATGAACCAGGTCCACTTAATGCTATTGCATACGATTGATTATCGTTACAATCAACATATTCTACTGTTCCACCACCTCCACTTGTTATAGTAACATAATATCTTCCACAATTACTTGGATTGCTGTAAGTATATGGTCCTATTCCTTGAATAGTAACAGAATATGTAGCAACTCCTTCTACTGGGCCAGTAAGTGTTAATGAAGTAATATAACCATATCCATAAATAACATTTGCTGATGCAGTTCCTATGTCAAATCTGACAGTTATTTTAGTTCTATTCAAATTAGCATCAAGCATATCCTTATAATCATAATTACCTATAGAAATTAATCCATCACAAGTAATGCTCCATTCTGATATATCATTTTTATATTCCTTAAACCAATCTGAAGAATAAGAAGTTACATCTATCTGTGATGTACTTACATCAAAAGAACAATTAGTTGAAGCTGCAAAATTTGAATAAGTATTTCCAGCCTCACGATATGATAAAACTAAATTTGTACCTAAAATAGCCATAATATTATTTTTAAGATATTGTATATCTTCCGCTTCCTTGTAGCGTTATTCTATAAGTTGCAACATTCTCTACTGGTCCAGTGGCATTTATTGATACAATGTTAGCTGTTCCAGATAAAATATATGTTGGTGATGTTCCTATACTAAACTTAATAGTTATAGGATTTCTAGCTAATTGTGCATCAAGCATTAATTTATACTCATAATCACCATTAGCTATAAAACCATCACAATTTACTGTCCAAGTAGATAAATTAGGAACTGAATCTGTAAACCATGCAGAATATGAAGAAGCTACTCCTAATAGGTCTGTACTAACATCAAATGAGCAGTTTGTAGCGGCCCCAAATGGAATGTTTGAAGAACCATTCCAATAATATAAAATAACATTAGTTCCTAAGATAGCCATTTCTTAATTTTTATTGATAGGTTATTGTTTGCGTAGAAGCATTATCCGTATTCGTAATCTCTAATAATTGAATCGCTTGAGTTTGATTAACTGATGGTATAACAGTTAATCTATTAGCCATAAATGTTTTACCACTATAAGATAATGCACCTGGACTTGTATCATTCATAGTATATTTTGCTTGTAAGTATAATCCAATACCACCACTATTTTGTAAGGCTCCTAAATCAGCTTCTAGTGTAGCAATATTTTTATTAAATATATTTGAATATTGTCTACATAATAATATATTTAAACTAGAATATGTACCAGCCAATCCATATCTATACCATCCAGTAAGTTTATTTAAAGCACTACTATATAATGTTCCTATTGTATTTGGCTGAAAAGTATCTGGATATGTAGCCCCATAAGGAACATCTATTGTTTTTTCTAATGCTAAGTTAGAACCTAAAGTTCTTTTTACTTGTATTGAAGAATAAGTATCAGAACCTTGTCTTAATCTAAAATCTCTAATTCTAAAATAACTATAGTTTAAATCAAGTAAGAATCCAACTTTTGTATATCCATAAACATACGTTCCTGTACCAGCAGCAGTTATGCCAAATGGTATATTTTTTGTGTATACTCCTCTTGGACTTGTAAATAAACCAGCTGTATTATGTTCTGGTAATTCTATATATGATGCAGTTGTTGTCCATGTATCATCATTTTTTAAATAATAAGCAGTTCCAGAAACATAAACTATTATAAACATTTTACATCTTGCTGGTTGACCATATCCTGGAAGTGGACCTGCATAGTATAAATCATATTCAAATGATACATCACCAGGCTGATTAATCATATAAGGTAAATATGCAGGAGTTCCAGCATTTCCACTCATTTCAAATTGAACTGTACCACCTCCACCAGCACTGGTACCAGCTTGTAGTCTTACATCATTATATTTATCATCTGGTAAATCATAAATAGTAATAAATCCAGCACCAGTTAGTGTTACATCAAATGATGTAGGTGCAGCCGAAGTTGAACCATATTGTTTAAAATCACCATTATTTATATAGTTATCTACAAACTCAAAATTTGTATTTACTATTACTCTTGAATATCCTTTTCTTACAATTTTAGTTTGACTATTTTCTATAAAATGAACATTACCAGCTGAATATGGAGATATTGTTACCGCTGTGCTTAATGTTCCGCCTGTAACATACGAAGGAGATGAACCTAGCAATACTTTTGTATAATAAATAGTAGATGCAGCCATCTCATTAATAGGCAATATATACCATATACCTTCATATTGGAATAATCTACATCCGAAAGATTTTACAATATTGTTTAATATAGTAAAATAATCAAGACCTACAAAATCCCTTTTGTACATATATGTTTGGTCAAACGGTTCATTTTGTACAGAAATACTTCTATCATACATGGCTGATGCAAAATATGAACAACAAGAATAAAGATATGTTGTTGATGGAAAAGCTACTTCATTTAAACAAACATTAATTATATTTAATAATGTAGTTGTAGAGTTTAAATTACCATTTACTGAACTATATTTAGAATATTTTAAATATGATAAACCATCAACACACACAAATCTTGCTTCTTGATAACCAGTTGTAAATGGAATTTCTATATAATCATTAAATATAAAACCTCTCCATTTTACTAATTCTCCACTAATACCAGAAGTATATACTAATTCTACGTAATATTTTCTGTCATTTGCATTTAATAAGTCTGGAAAATTATTATAATCATCTGTTGTAGATACTAAAAAAGATACATTTAATTGAGAAGATATAATACCACCAATAGGGTCCTCTTCATTAGAGTTTGGTGCAAGACTTATACCAGTAAGTTTATAAGTATAAAAATCTCCAGTATAAGAGTCTTGGTATATTTTTACAATAGCTGAGTTACCATCTCTCATTTTCTCAGTCATCGTATATCTTAATCCGTATGCCATTATGCTAAACTAATGTTTTGTCCTTTAATATTTGATGCCTTTTGTGCTCTATTTACTGACAAAAGTAAGTCTTGTCCTTTTAATACAAATGTACCACCTCCACCACCACCAATCATATCTTTAAGTTTATCTAAAGGAGCTACTACTTCTGGATTAGAACTTGCACCTGGATATTCACCCATTAATCCCATTGTAGGACCAGAGATAATACCACCATTTGCAAACTTATTTGTTTTCTTACTACTAAGAGTTGATTTAAGTAATGCTCCAGCAGCTACTGCAGCCACACCAGCAGCTAAGGCAACTGGCCAAGCTAGTGGATTTTCAAGGGCTAATAATGCCATTCCCTCAAGTACAGCAAAACTAATTAAGGCTTTACCTATTTGAGAAAGACCATCTGCAATAATTAAACCTAATGTTTGAAATACATTTACATTTTCACCAGCCAATGCTTTACCAATAGTTTCTCCAAGTGATACAAAAGACTCATTTAAGAAATCTTGTATTACAGAGTTTATTTTTATAGCTGTATTTTTCCAGTTATCTCCTAATCCCTTTAATTGTGCATCTAGCTTATCAAACATATCAAGATATGCTTGAGCTACTTTAGGATTTAAGGCGTAAGCAGCTAATACGGCTAATTTAGCCATACTTTCTTTTAATGCTTGTTGTCTTTGATTTAGATTGCCTCTATATAATTTCTGTTCAACATCTGATTGTGTTTTTATTACATCTGCTTGTTTCTTAGCAAAATCAACAGCTGTTTTAAGTTCTTTCTCTTTCTCTTTTTTCTTCTTTTCAGATAGCTTCTTAGAATTGTTTAATAACTGCTCTTGCATAGAAGCATCTAATAAAACAATATTATTAGCATATTCTTTATAAATCCCTTCTTCTAATGAAGCAGTTTGTTGTGCAGTATATCCAGCATTCTTTAATTTCTCTAATGCTAGATTCCTTTCAAGCATAGCTAATTGTTTAGCAATCTCAAACTTTCTAAAAGCATCATCTTCAACCATCTTAAGTTCTTGCTTTTTAGCATCAATTAAGTCTTGGATAACTTTTTCGTTAACACTTTGTTGTTGCTTAAGAGCCTTTTGAGCATCTTTAGGGTCAGCAAAAGAACCAAACTTCAATGCTTTTTTAGCTTCTTCAGCTTGTGTCTTTAATGTGTTATATACCTTTTCAGCAGCTACAGCATTTAAACCAGCATCCTTAATAGCAGCTTGTTGATTTTCCTTACCTCTTTTAGCTAATTCTTCTGCAGTTCCAATAGCAGCAGCTGTTAAATTACCAAAAATATTAATTTGAGCACTAAACACTTTATCCCAAGTGCCTATAAATTTAGATGGGTCCTTAAATGCCGCAATCATCATATTAGCAGACTCCTCAGCTACTTTAGCAGCCGCAGCATTAGCCATGTTAATTTTAAATATATAATTAACATAAGCATCTCCTTGATTTATTAAAGATTGTTGAACCTCCTTAAACGTATTTAGATGACCTAATGTTTTACCAATAGTATCATTATAATCATCAACAGCTTTCTTTTCTTTATCCTTATTACCAGCAGCTTCTTTTACTTGGTCATTAAGTAGCATTACTTGTAACTTAGTATCAGCATAAGCCTTTTGACCAGCCTCTATAGAAGCATTATATGTTTTTTGCATCCTATCTGCCTCAGTAACAGTACTAAATAGACTTGATATCTCTTTTTCAAAAGAAGTGGCAATCGCAATAGCAACAGAAAACGCTAAGTATATTGCTCCACCAGCAGCAGCAAAACTACCAACCAATGCTGGTAAGTTATTTTGAATAGCCCTAAATCCAAACGGTAAATCCTGTACGATTAATGATAGTGCATTCCACTTTTTATTTGATTCTTTTATTGAACCTCCACCACTATTAAGAGATTGGCTTAACTTATCATAATTAGCCTTCATTTCAACTATCTTCTTATTAGCTGGGTCCATCCCATTAGCTACTAATCTAACCATTTCTTTTTCAAGAGCAGCTAGATATTTTTCTGTATTTTTTGCCGTTTCACCGAATATTTTAGTGGAAGCCTCAATCTTTTTAATAGTTTCAGTAAACCTATCTTCGGCAATAATGGGAATTTTTATACCTTCTTCGTTAGCCATTTTTATTCTGGTTTAATATTTTCGTATTTCTTTAATACCTCTTGTAACTCTTCGTCACTCATTATTCTTACATTCTTCTTTCTATTCCTTTTATCACAATCTAACTCAATTAGCTCAGTTGGTTTAACCTTTTTACCTTTTGGTAGTTGGATATTAATAAGCAAAGTTGTTTGCCATCTTGTTCTAACCCAGGCTTGTTCTTCTTTATGCCTATAACCGTACCAAATAAAGTCTAGTTCGGCCATGGTCATATCCCAAAACAAATGGGGAAGTATTTGACACTCCCCCATTGTATATCTTTCTATGTCAAGCCATTCTAATTTTTTTTTTCATCACCACCTTCGCTTGATGTAGAATTAGGTTGCTCTATGCCACTACTCATGCTTTCAGATAATGTAGCCATAATATCTTGGAACTGAGTTCCTGCAATACCGCCCATATCATCTATCCAGTCGCATACGTCAATCTCTTTGAAGTCTGGAGTTCTCCCTTCTTTGTAGAATGGATATTCAGCAGCAGACCTAACTAGGTTAACTATTGCATCTAAAGCGGTTTCACCACTTAAAGCTGTACCTATTTCAGTAGGTCCTATACCTTGTAACTGACAGAATCTCTTTAGAGACCATGTACAGAAACGAAGCGGTATTACCTTACCATCAGAAAGTGATAGGTTAAATTGTCCTCTCATATATTTTGGTTTTTAGTTTATGCGTTGGTAGTCATCACTAATGGTCCAGTACCAGTAAATGATGCAGAGAAGGTAGCTGGAGATTCCATGTCACCAGTAAAGTCTAAAGACTCTATTTGTGCAACACCAGTCCAAATCTTGTCACCACTAACAAAAGTAGAGAAAGTCAAAGTAACATCAGTTCTTGAGCTAATAGAAGAGAATAAATCTTCTACGTTTACTAAAGCAGCAGATGCTTCAATAACAGCTAAACCATCTGTAGATACTGACCAAGAACGTTGTCCTTGAATTTGAGCAGCCCAACCTTGACTATCTTTTGTAGATGCGTCTGGTAAGTCTGTACTTACGCTTAATGAGCAAGATGTAGAGTGAGCAAATGCGATTCCGCCAACCTTTACTACGAGTAAAGTACCGTTAAAAATTCCTGTAGTTGCCATTTTATTTGTTTTTTATGTTTATGTTATTTGAGTTACATAGTGATTTACTACTATGATTCTTCTAAAAATATATGTTTCTTCTACATAATCAAAAGTAGCCTGGTTTGATGCCATGTTCCTAGTGACTATGTTAAAGTTAGGACCTGCATTTGGGTAGTTGGCTGGTGCGGTTCCAATAATCTCTAAAAGAGCATTAGCCCATTCATCAACCGATTTTTGCCCTACTTCCCCAGATTTGAAGGTTCTGTAAATAATGTCAAACTGTATGCTTACATCAAAGTTATAGCTTGTTTTGTCGCTAGTCTCTGTTGACGTCTGACTACTTATCAATAAGAAAGGAGGCTCTGAACCATCTGGGGCTATAGTATCATATACCGATAGCTCAAATGCAGCAGCCGTAATCTTATCGAAATAAGCCTTTCGTATGGCATATCCGCAGTCTTTCATTATCCTTTTACCTCTAGTTCTTTAACATCCGTTTGTTGGCCATTTTGAGCCTCATTTAGCTTACCAAAGAACTGAATCAAGGGTAAACCATACTTTGTAGGCATCTCTTGAAAAAAGGCGTCTAATTGCTTAATTTCTGCTTCTGTTAGTGTAATGTTCATATTTGGTTATTTTTTACAAATTTAGGTAAAATTATTTAGCTGCAATCATTGCCTTTAATTCTTCTATTTGAGCTTGTTGCTCTTGCATACCCTTTACTAAAATTGGTACTAATTTAGAATAGTCTACCCCTTGCATTCTTTCTGCATCTTTTTCTCCATTAACTGCATAAGGTAAAACTTCTTGTAGCTCATGTGCTAAAACACCATCCATTCTATTATCAGAATTGATGTACTTATAATCGTAAACTTTAATACCTAATATCTTTTCTAATCCTTTAGTATCTTTTAAATCTTCTTTTAGTCTATAATCAGATGTAACGTTATAAGAAGTTGTAGTTCCGTTAGAAGTAATATCTCCTACTGCTGATGAATTAGCTTGAAAATATTGAAAATAATAAGTACCACCATTACTTACACCATAACTAGCATAACAATAACCACCAGCACCTTGCTGTTGTACCAGTACTCCCTCACTAGAACTTGTATTAATTTGAAGTTTAGCAGATTGACCGCCAGTTGCAGTTCTATTAATCATGACAACACCACCACTTGTAATACGTAATCTTTCTACTGCTCCCGTTGAAAAAGCCATAGTATTTGCAGCAGGAAAAAATATACCAGTATCTGTATCGTCTTTTACACGAATCATTGGGTCTGTTTCATTACCACCACTTGCAACCCAAAATCTTGTTGCAGCAACATTACCACTTACATCTAAAGTATATGCAGGTGAAGTTGTACCAATACCAACATTTCCAGATGTAGCTATGGTTAAATTATTATTCCCTTGCGTTCCAAAATATAAATTATTTCCATATATTTTTATATCTTTCCAAAGACTATTTGTTCTATCATAAGATTGTAAGAAAGAAGAAGAAGAAGAAGTTTGATAAAATAATTCTAAACCAACACCACTTGTAGGGTCTGTTTGACCTTTTATAGAAACTGTGCTACTAGAATTTACTGTACCACTTATATCTAATGAATATAAAGGAGATAATGTTCCTATTCCAACTCTATTATTTGTACTATCTACAAATAAAGTATTTGTATCAATAGTTAAATTACCGCTAAATGTTGCACTTGTACCACTTAAAGCACCAGTAACTCCTAATGTAGAACTGAAACTTGCACTT
>Ga0164295_10000518_pt1 | contig 32968 bp, 28 predicted proteins | sample GEODES006metaG_FD_111798 | JGI IMG/M metagenome (GOLD analysis project Ga0164295, IMG submission 111798) | Oligotrophic lake water microbial communities from Sparkling Lake, Wisconsin, USA - GEODES006 metaG | ecosystem: Environmental > Aquatic > Freshwater > Lake | place: USA: Sparkling Lake... | reverse complement strand
TGCTCGTCGATACTCCGCATCTGCAACCAGCAACAGCGTGCCAGCAATTCGAGGCTGAAGTGCCAACTGCTTTGGCGTCGTCAAGTAAGCCGGATCTCGGTTGAATTCAGTTCCTTCTGGGAAGGCACCGGAAACGAGGCCACCGGCACGCTGGACCAGGTTGCTCAGGCGGTCGTTCGTACCAGTGAGCATGTACGGACCAGGGAATCGAACCTTTCCGTTGATATAAACGAGACGTGCTCGCTCTTGAATGTCACTTCGCGCCGGAAGGGTGACTTGGTCGCCAGGCTTGATCACCGTGCTTGCAGCTGGTGCACCATTGATGACGTCCATGACCGAGATTCGCTCGACCGGTGTACCAGCTGGCTGCCAGGCTCGCGAAAGCTCGATGACGGATGAAGCGTTTGGCAACACGCCACCAGCGAGGGTGACGAGGTCGGCTAGTTTGAGGTTGCTCGAAGTTGGATAGTTCCCCGGTCGCTGAACGGCGCCCGAGATTCGGACCGTTTCCGTGACGGTGAACTTGGCTTCTGCCTCGGTGAAGACGGAAAGTCGATCCTTAATATTGATCTCGACGTTTGCGGAAGGATCGCCCTTCAGCACCGCATTGAGGTCAATGATCTCCAATGGGCCCTGCGTCCCGTTCGGGTTCACGCGCTGCAAGTATGCCTTGCTCTTTTCAGCCGTTGGCAGCAAACCACCAGCGATCTCAATCAGGTCCTTGAGCCGCATGCCAGCGGACTTGGTGAAGGTTCCTGGGCGCTGGACAGCTCCGCTGATCTCGACGATCTGCTCGGGATAAAAGTCAGCCGTAGCGAAGGTGTTGACGGTGAGAACGTCGTCGTCTTGAAGAACGATGTTTTCGGCAGGATCGCCAACGGCGGCCTTGGCGAGGTTAACGCGTACAAGCGGACCGGGGCGGCCATCAGGAAGCGCCCGCTGAAGAAGTCCAACTCGGTCGTTTGCCGTTGGCAGCAAGCCGCCAGCCTGAATCAAAAGGTCTCGCAACGTTTGGCCGTTCGAGCGAACGTATAGTCCTGGTCGCTGAACCGCTCCCGAAATGGTCACTCGGCGCGGGCTAAGGAACTGCGTTTCCTTGATGCTATAAACCCGAATTCGGTCGCTTGGCTGAAGTTCGATGTTAGCGGCAGGAATCTTTGCAATCGCGTCGCGCAGCCGAACCGGAATCAGCGTCGTCGAACCGTCTGGATTCTGTCGATAGAGGTCCGCTCGGTCGAGGTAGGTGTCCTCGATGGTTCCACGGGCCAGCAGAAGGAGATCGGAAACCCGCATTCCCTTCGAATAGCCAAAGGATCGAGGCTGATCAACTGCGCCTTCAATGCGAACTGCGTTCTGAACGATGGGTCGGATGCTGAAAATATCGACCGAGTCGCCATCGTACAAAACCGGGTTGTCCGACGTGCTTCGTCCCAAAAGGTTGGCGTCGATCAGAACTCGGGAGACTCCAGGTCGAACCGACTCGACGGAGACCTGCTGAGTGATACCGGTCGGCTTCGCGCCGCCAGCGTAAGCAAGAACATCTTTCAGCTTTTCGCCAGAGCGAATCTCATAGATCGCCGGGCGTCGGACTTCGCCTTGGACGGTAATTCGGGAGTCTGCTGGTGGAATGAAAATCGTGTCACCAGGCTGCAGCGGGACATCGAGGCTGCCATCACCCTGGAGAAGAAGTCGGTACAGGTCAATTCTCTTGAGCGGGGTGTTGAATCGTCGAAGCTCGATGTTGCGGAAGCTACCCGTGTCGTTTGGACCACCGGCGGCATACAGCGCGTTGAAGAGCGTGATGATGCTCGGGACCTCGTAGGTTCCTGGAGCGTAGGCATCACCCAAGATTCGGATGGAAATCGTTCGGAGCTCGGCAAGCTGGGTTTCGACCTGAGCGTCTCGAAGGTAGCGGTTAGCAATTCGCGTGATCGTGAGGTTCGCTTGTCCAACGGTTTGACCTCGAACGACTACTCGCTCGCCGGTTCCGGGAACTGTGATGCCGCCGGTTGCGTCGACTCGAACTTGCTGGGTCGTTGGTGCCTGAACGGGGCTTGCGATTCGAATGCTAAGGAGGTCACCAGGTCCGATCTGATATCGCTCTGGCACGGGCAGGTTTGCGCCGCCCTTGAGCATCTGGTCAGGACCGACTGCAGTTTGGAGCGAGTTCCCGCCACCAGCTGCTCCACCAGCTCGTCGCTGATCGATCAGGAGTCGCGCTTCTTTGAAGTACTCAAAGCCGAAGACCGGAAGACTTTTTACGACTGGCAGTTGTGGGCTCGCGCCCGGTGCGATTGGCGCAACGATCGGAGGAGCGCCTTGGGCTGGAGGTGCGCTCTGAGCACTTCCGGCCGTCGCGGTTCCGGTGGTTGCCGTGCCCGTCGTAGCAGGAGCGCCCGTGGTCGCGGTACCTGTAGTTGCCGTAGTTCCGGTTGTGGCACCGGTCGCTCCGCCCGTTGTCACGCTACCGGTCGTTGCGGTAGAAGCAGTGGTGGCGGTTGCTCCTGTAGTAGCGGTTGAACCCGTGGTCCCCGTCGTGCCAGCCGTGCCGCCAGTGGTTTGATTCTGGTCGGCGATTGTTATCGCGCTTCCGAGAATGAGCGCTCCGCAGGCCAGAGTAGGGCCAATGCGACGCAGCCAAGAAACCAAAACCGGAGAATATTGCGAATTTCGCATGAGCAACCAAAAACGCGTCCAGACACGCGTTCCTCGGAAGCGAATCATACCACCGGATGAGCTATTAGACTATAGTCTGAAAGGCTGGATATACTCAGCGACGCAAGGGTGCCGATCAGCACTGGAGAGGAATTGAATGGATAACGGTGGATCTGGATTTGTTGCGAAGATCAAACCTCACCTCCCCGAGCTGAAGAAGGGTGCCGGATTGATCATTGGAAGCGGCCTTTTGTCGGCGGCGGTTGCGTACGGAATCATTGCCGCGCGACCAGCCGAGTATCGAGCCACCAGTAGCTTGATCCTGCCCGCTTCGGCAGTCTCATCCTTAACGGCCGCCCTCCCATTCTTGAGCAAAGAGGCATCACCACTTTCGGTCTTGACCGGTATCGGAAAGAGCTCACGCACCTTCCTTGAGCTATCGCAGGCGACCAGGATCTCAACCGAAGAACTTCGAAACCGGCTTCATTGGGAAGAAAACGCGACGACAAACCAGCTCACGCTTTCTTACGTTGACCCTAAGAAGGAGAAGGCGGTGAACGTTGTGAACATCGCGCTGGGGATTCTTAACCGGACTTCGGTGGCGGTTAGCGCTGGCCTCGGTAGTTCGCAGGCAGACGAAATCAACGCGGTTCTTAAGGACCGTGCTGGAAAGCTTGCTCAACTTGAGGAAGGGCTACTCACGTTCCAAAAAGAACTCCAGACCGCGCCGGATGCGGCGAATCCTTTTGCCTCTGGCGCCTATTTCTCAAGGCTAAAAGAAGTCGAGCTTGACCTCGCGAAAGTGGACAAGCAGATTGAAGTCGAACGCAACGCAGCGATCCGACGAGGAGAACCGGAACTCGAACGAACTTCCGGCCCCGCCAACCCAACTTGGCGCGAAAAGTTAGCGACCGCCGAATTCGAACTGCGCGTTGCCGAAACTCGATTTGGTTCAGATGCGCCGGAAGTTGAAGCTCTTCGACGAAAGTTGAACGTAACCCGACTTCAACTTCAGAAAGAAATTCAGAAGTACATCGCTTCGGTACAGCAAGGGCTTGACGGAAAGTTTGCCGCCCTGGAATCTCAGCGACAGGTTCTTGAGATCCAACGCGAATATCTGACCGAACAGTCGAAACTCGCGCCGCAAGAGAGCCTTGAATTCCAACGGCGAGTTCGAGAAATCGAAGCGCAGGCAAAGATCGTTGCTGACCTTCAGCGCCAATATGAGCTCGCGAAGTTGGACAGTGAGGTTTACCGAATCCAGTACACCACCCTCCAGCCAACCTACGTTGAGCCAGAGCCGGTGAACAAAGATGCCGCAAAGCCGACGTTGTTCGCGCTGGTTGGCGGCCTGCTGACTTCGGCGTACTGCATCATCTTCGCCGGCTTGTGGCGACGAGATAAGGCTACTTCGCGCCCTGTCGAAGATTGAACTTCGCCGAGATTTGCGCTCTTGCGCTCTTACTTAGCATCGATCGCAGCCCTCGCTTGATGAAGGAGAAGAGGCCCGCTTTCGACAGGTCGTTGCTCGAGCTCATCCATTCCGGTCGGTAGGTCTTGTACAGCGCCTCGTAGACCGGTGCGGAAACTTGCACGTCGAGCTTGGTCTTCGCGTAATTCAGGGCAAACGCCCCCAGCTCTGCTTGCCGTGCCTCGCTTTGGACCGTTTCTGTCAAAGCAGCTTGCAACAGCTTTCGGGTTTCGGAACGTGCTTGCCCATCGCCGACATTTCGACCGCTAAAGTTGAATTCGGCAAGCGCATCCACCGTTTCCGCAGAAACCACCCCCGCGAATCCGACTTTTCCAACCACGAACGTTGGTTTGCCGGCGGCGAGGCCCTCAAAAACGGACCGTCCCATTCCGCAAATCACGCTAGCCATTCCAAGGTACTTCTGCGCCGAGGTGCTTTCATCCACCGCACTGACGGCAATGACCTTTCCGGCTTCGGCATTCACCCGGGCGACTTCGGCATAGATTTCTTCGGCAATCGAAGGCACGTCCGCGTAGCCGATATGAACGAAGCAGATCGGCGCTCCTGCTTTGTTCATGGCTTCGGTTACGGCAACGCCATCCAGAATGGAATCGCGGTATGCGGGCCCGATTCTGGCGATGCGCAAGAAGATCGGAGCATCGGCCGGGATTTTGTACTTCGTGCGGAATTCCGTCGCCTTCTCCACCGATTGCAGCTCCTGAATTTCGTCCACGTCAATTCGGGCGGGCACCACAATCACGTCTTCTGGCTTAGCAGCCGCGGTTTCAAGAATCTCCACCTTGTTCTCTTCGCTAAGGCAAGTGGCGAACCTTAGCTTTAGCGAACTCATAATGCGAACCTCTAGGGGTTCCTTAACCGCCGGGCCGCCGCAGCGCGTGTAAACCCAAGGGGTTAACGACTTCGAAGCAAACTTCATGATCTCAACCAGGCCAAGGGAACTAAACGTATGCACTGCATCGAGCCGACCGGCCGCCTTAAGTTCTTGTAGCTTAGAAATCAGTCCAGATGACCAGCCATGTGAAATTCGGTCGAACTGAAAACCGGCGTCCTCAATGACCTTAGTTGGTGATGACACACCGACCAAGTAATGCACTTCATGACCGCGTGACCGCATCGCCTTGCCTACAGAAACGGAAGTCCGAGTGTGTCCGCCAAGGCCAGCATCGAGAACCACGATCACGATTTTCATCGCGCCTAGGGTACCGCTTGACCAAAATCTGGTTACATAGGGCATGCCAACGGCATCCGAAACGTTCCTATTCGATCAACACCGCACCGGGCGCGCGCCCTTTGGAATTGGAACGGCAGAGGCACCAACCGAGCGATGGAAGACCTGGCTCCCAAGCCACCCCAGCAAGGGCGCCGAAAGCAGCGCAGCATTTGATTCGGAAGGAAATTTGTACTTCGGCAGCCACGACGGATGCTTCTATTCTCTATCCAATAGCGGCAAGGTTCGCTGGATGTTTAAGACCGACGAGAAGATTTACAGTAGCCCTCAGCTCATCGACGACAAGATCGTGGTTTTTGCAGGTGGAAACGGCTATCTTTACGCATTCTCGACCGATGGCAGCCTTCTTTGGCACTACGATCTCTGTCAAGGCTATCGTCCATCTGGCGCGGTTAAGCGAGCCATCGCAACCCTGAAAGAGCTTCCGGTAACGCTCGATTGGAAGCGAAAGTACTTGGTCACAACCAAGTCCTGGGCCTCACCTTTGCTCCATCCCGGCGGATTCTTGATCGCGACCGGATACGGGAAAGGACTTCACGCGGTGAACCTGGACGGATCGGGCCGCTGGAAATTTGACCTCGGCGCCCCGCAATACTCGCTTAGCGGGACTTGCTTGGACCACGAAGGCAACATCCTTGTCACGGCCTTGGAAGGCGCGGCGTACAGCGTCGATGCGAATGGGAAGCAGAACTGGAAGGCATCGCTCCCGAAAGGATTTAAAAACTGGGGTACGCCGAGCTTCGATCCGGAAATGTCGCAGGGTTACTTCCCGGTCTCCAGGAAAGAAGAATCTGCTTACGTCTTTGCTCTCGATCTGAGCGGTGGCGTGCGATGGAAGGCGGAAGTGCCGGGCGGCATTCGCGGGTCGGTCACCATTGGCACCGGAGACCATGCCATCGTTTGCGGACTTGCCGGTGAAGTGATCTGGCTGAACCGAAAGACTGGAGCCATTGACCGAAAAGTGAGACTGTCCAAGGACAGCCGTGCGCTCTGGACCACAGCCGCGATTGATCCTCAGGGCCACATCCTGTTGACCACGAAAGAAACGAACACCACGGGAAGCCTAGTCTGCCTCACTGCCGGAGGGGATTTAAAGTGGTCGACGCCGATCGGAAAGGCTCTCTCAACTCCGGTGATTGACGCAGAAGGATGCATCTACGTCGGCAGCTGGGATGGCTACTACCGCTGCATCCAGTCCTAAGCTGCGGGCTTCTTTCCGCGCTTGAGCTTCTTGAGAACCGGTGCGAAGTCCGACTTCTTGGCGATCAACGCATCGGACCACTTGACCTCGTACCGCTTCAGGTAAGCGAACAAGAAGAGCAAGGCACCAAGCGAATAGCCAACGCTGCTCGCAATCGCGCCGCCTTGGATGCCCATGTTGAACTGCCGAATGAGGATGATTGACAAGGCAAGGTTGACAATGACCGCAACCGCATAACTGCGAGCGGCGAACAAAGGCTCACCGCGGCCCGCAAGGTCGCCGCCCAGAACTTTATAGATCACGCCGAGCAACACGCCCGGAATCATGGTTCTGGTGGTGGCAGTGGCCTGATCCAGCGCCGACGGTCCCGCGTCTGCGAGCTTTTGGCCGAAGAACAGCATCATGAGCGGCCCAGCGGCAAAGTACAACGCCGCGCCGGCCAGGATGGTGATGGGCAAAGTGAGTCGGAGGGCCTTGACCGACCGATCAACAGCGTCTTGGACGGAGTCGGAATTTGCGCTCTTGCTGATCAGAACCGTTCCGACGGCCGTCGGGATCTGCCAAAGAACCTCAACGAGGCTAACACCCAGACCATAGACACCAACTAATCCGATGCTGACGCTCCTTTCGAGCACGAGCACGTTGATTCGATAATTCAACGCGATCACAAACGCCGCGACGGCGTATTTCAGCCCGAGGTTGAGCATCTCGGAAACGACCGGCTTATCGAACCGGGGCCAGAATTTCGCTTCGCTACCGAGGCGAAGAATGGGTGATGCTGCTCCAGCCATCGCTCCAACAAGGAAGCCCATCGTGACGCTCATCAGTCCGGCTTTGACCACAAACAGAAGCACCAGCAGGCCGATCATGTATCCGGCGTACCGCTGCATCTGCGAGGCGTTGAAGCTCTTCATCTGCTGCTTCGCCAGGAAGATGCCGTTTCCGTAGTCGATCAGCAGAATGAACGGAATCGAAGCGAGCGCAGGAATGAGCAGTGGCCAGCCGAAAGTTTGCGCCGGGCCGGTGGCAAAAGTGGCCGAAACGAGAATGATCGCAACGCTCGCCGAGATGATCAGCATCGCGAATGCATTGCCGTAAAAAGTCTTTAAGTCAAAGTTTTTGTTCGCATACATGATCGTAAGCGAACGGTTCATACCGAGGCCCGTGATGCTGTTGACCATGTTGATGGTCGCAAAGGCGACGGTGTAAAGTCCCTGCCCATCGGGACCAAGGCTACGCCCGATGATCAAAGAAATGATCAATCCGGCAGAAAGCGTGAAGAGCTTCGCGAGAAAGACGAGGATCGAACTTCCGGCTAGGCTCTGCTTCTTTTCACTCATTCAAAATTATCCTTAGGCCGGGGCGAGCGCTAAATCTGGGCTACCAGACGGCTCTGGCTGGGGGCGTTTACGCAGCTCTGCCGCAACGCACCAGGAGACCGCCAACAGGGTCCAGAGAAGTGTAAACCGCAGCCCTTGGTGCGTAAATCCATACGAGGCTATGGATATGAAGGGATAAGCGTCGTACCCCTGGCCGCGCAAACAGAAGTAGAAGAACGTGCCGATGAGCGCACACCCGATGAAGCCGTAAGCGAAGATCAGGGTGCCGAAGACGGAGTGCAACTCTTGCCTACCCGAGCGGGTCCATCGCGTTTGGTCCGCCTCACTCGCGCCAAAGGCTAGGTACTGGGCGTTTTCCCAGATTCGGTTATAGCCGCGACCTTCGGCGTTGTCATCGGCCTGCGTTCCGATTCCCGAGAGTCGCGCTTCGGCGCGGTCGAGAACCGAAATGGCGTCTGGGAATGCGGTGAACAAGGCAAACCCGATTGCGACGATGATGGCAAGAACGCCAGGCTGCCGGAACCCGTAAAACACCAGCATGATCAAGACTCCGATGATGGCCGCCTTCGAAAGCGAAATCAGCGAGAGCATCAAGCAGATGAAGAAAAGTCCGGTGACCTGCCAGGTCTTTGGCTGAGCGACTCGCGCCAAGTAAGCGACCATCGCCGCCGCAATCAGCGAGAAGTATCCAAGCTGGTTGGGGTTGTTAAAGAAAATCGTCGCGCGGGCTGGGTTGCCGACATCGCGAATGCCCAAACAGAACTGGATGATGACGCAAACCGAGATCGCCCAGTACGAGCTCGTCAAGAACTTCTTGCCGTATTCGCTGTAGAGCACGAACACAAGGGCGACCGACATTCCGTTGTGGATGTAGAACAGGAACGTTTGAACCGCCAAGGAGTCCGTGAGCTTCAGGGCATAGAACGAGTTGTTCAGGAACACGTAGCCAACGAACAGCCACAAGAACTTGATGGCAATCCGAGACTCTGGCAACACCTTAAAGTGCCCCCGGGCGAGGAGTCGAATTGCGATCGCGATCAGAAAGAAGTCGCTGATTCGCGGCAGCCCGCTGGGAAGCAAGTAAAAAGGAAACGTCAGGATGAACAACTGCCAAAGCAGAAGGTTGACATCCTTGATGACGAACGGAGACTTCACACCGTCACCGTCTGTTGCTTCTTAGACCACTTCTTGGCGAAGCCGCAGTGGATGACAACGGACAAGATGAGCCCGATGGAAAACGCCAGAACGGCGATGAGGCTGTAGCGCTTGTTGGACGGCGTCGACTCAACCGTCGGCTCTTGCAGAACGGTCCAAACGAGGCGGTAGAACTCACTCTTCAACTTCGCTTGCTCATACTGCGCACGAACCGTATCCGCCGTGGTCTGTTGAGCCTTGATCTCGCGAAGCATGCGGGAGAATTTGAGCGCCTCTTCCGGAGCCTTCTTCGAGAGAGTGACCAAAGTTTCACGGGTCCACTCAAGGGCCGCGGCTTCGGCCATCAGGGCAGCCAACTCGGGGTCAAGATTTGCATCTGCGGCGGCCTGCCGTCGCTTCATTTCGTCAACGAACAGGGTCCTCGCGGTGTTGATTTCACGCCGTAGCGCCTCAACTTCGGGAGCTTTATCGCCGTACTTCGTCAGCGCAACCTGGAGGTCATATTCCAGCTGAACCACGCGGTTTCGGTAGGTCTCTCGCGCTGGGTCGCCGGTTGGCATGTTTGGCGCAGCAGACGTAACGCGCTTGATGTAGCCTTCGGCGCTCTCAATCTTCTTTCGAACCGCTCCAAGCTCGATATCGATCTGCTTCAAACGGCGAACGTAGTTGAAGTTGACCAGCGGACTCGCGGTGTCGGGAACGGTCTCAAACTGTTCCTGTACTTTGCGAAACTCTTCTTCAAGCTTGGCCAACTCGGCTTCTTCTCGTTTCAGCGTCTCCTCAAGCAAGCCGGTTTGCTGGTCGCCAAGCGAAAGGCTCAGCTTTCCGGAAAGGGTTCGCAGTTCGTTGAGCGCTAGGTCAACGACCTTTTTGCTGAGGTCCTTCTTGCCCGTCGTTGCGATGATGACGAGTTGTCCGAACTCCGCATCCTCTCGGTAATCCAGCAGTCCTCGAAGGTCTTGGGTCGAAATCCCACTGCCCTTACTGACCGCCTGCATCACGGGCAGGCTTTCGCCAACGCCTTGAAGTACGGTGAGCGGAGATGCCTGCCCCTGGAAGGTCGGCGGCGCATCAGCGCCGGGAACGACCGGCGTGACGATGACGGCAGTTGCTCGGTATTGGCTGGGCATCAGGAAGGCAACGCCAAGTACGACCGCCGTAAACAGAACGGCCAGCAGAATCACCCGAATGATGTTCTTTCCGAGGAACTCCAAGTACGGCCGCAGGTTAATTTCGTCGTTCGTCATCCAAACCCCGGCTTGCTACCGCTCTAGTCGAAAAATCATACCAGAGTGAACCTAGACTGTCTCCAGCGAGCTCACAAGTCGAGTGAGTCCAATTGAAAGCGGCGTCATCGGCGAGTCCCAAAGACTCCGCATCCGCGAGACATTCGCTCGGGAAATCATGATGTCGCCCGCCCGTGGCTCGGCGAAGGTCACCGCCGCGCTTGTGCCGAGAATCGATTCGAGTTCTCCGACGAGGTCACGCAGGGTTACCGATACGCCGGTCCCGACGTTCATGAGGTCTGGCACCTCGGACTGGGGCACCAGGCTGGTGATAAAGGCTGCTAGATCCCGCACGTAAACAAAGTCACGCAATTGATAGCCGTCGCCGAAGATCGTGATGCCTTGCCCCGCCTTAAGTCGATTGACGAAGATGCTGATTACTCCGCTATAGGCCGAGTTCGGGTCCTGACGCTCGCCGTAGATGTTGAAGAACCGGAGCGAGGTGCCGCGAATGCCGTAGAGTCGACCGTAAGCCCGAAGCAAAAACTCACCGGAAAGCTTGTCGAGACCGTACGGCGAAGATGGATCCGGCATATCGGTCTCCTGATGCGGCTCTGGATTGTTTGCGGTGTAGGTCGCAGCCGAACTGGCATAAACCACGCGCTTCACATTGGCCGCCCGCATCGCCTCAAGGACATTGAGCGTGCCGACGTAGTTTGCTTGGTGGGTTTCGAGCGGAAACTCGACCGACTTTGCTACCGATGGTTCTGCCGCCAGGTGAACGACGGCCGAGACATCGCTCATGACATTGGCAATCGCCTTTGGATCACAGATGTCCCCCTCCACCACCTCAAACGGACCTGATAGATGGCTCAGGTTGCTCAGTTTTCCGGACGATAGATTGTCCAGGATCCGGACCGAGTGCCCGGAAGCAAGCAATGTTTCGACAACATGAGACCCAATAAAACCCGCACCGCCGGTAACTAGAACAAGTGAAGACACGACTTAGGTTACCGCTGGCGTAAGCTATCGGCAAGCTGATGACCTTGATCGACACGCATTGTCACCTGCATTCCGCCCACGAATTTTTTCCAGACCCCGATGCGGAACTTCTGCGAGTCCGAGAAGCGGGGGTTGACACGGTTATTGCCATCGGAACCGACCCGAGCGACTGGCAACGGGCCCTCGAGTTTAGCGATCGTAATCCCGGTGTCTATGTCGCGCTAGGCTGGCACCCTACCCACGTGTCTGACTTCGACATTGGCCAGCTCGCTGAGCTGCGCGTTTTGCTCGCCCACCCGAACGTGGTCGCCCTGGGCGAAATCGGTTTAGATTTTCATTGGGACTACACCACTCTGGAGCAGCAGATGGCGGCGCTGATTCCGCAACTCGATCTCGCCGCAGAACTCGACCTACCGGTCGTTTTTCATGCGCGAAAGGCAACCGCGGCTCTACTGGACGTGCTAGAAACACGCCCGCCGCACCCTTACCTCTTCCACTGTTTCGCGGGGGACGAGGCCGACGTGGAGCGCGCGACTGCCCTTGGCTGCTACTTTGGGGTGGACGGGCCGGTGACTTACAAGAAGTCGGAGGACTATCGGCAGTTGCTTAAGCGAATTCCGCTTGAGCAACTGGTTCTAGAAACCGACAGTCCGTACCTGTCTCCCGAGCCCGTGCGAAGCAAGCCGAACTCTCCCGCCAACTTGCCGCTCATAAACGCAAAAATGGCCGCTCTCTTTGATCTTTCGATCGAAGAAGCGGCCAGGCAATTCACGGAGAATGCCGTGCGGTTCTTTAGGCTAGAAAGCCGCGCTTGATAACGATGTCGCGAAGCAGCCGACGACCGCGGTGAATGCGGCTTCGGACGGTTCCGATGGTCGTGCGCTGAACGTCTGCGATTTCCGAATAGCTAAGACCTTCAAGGTCGCACATGACAATCGCGGTTCGGTAGACCTCTGGGAGTTCGGCGAGCGAAGAATGCAATTCAGATCGAAATTCGTCCGCAAGCAGTTCCTGGTCCGGAGTCGGCGCGGTGTCGGCGATTGGCAGTTCTTGCACTTCGCCATCCGATGGCGAAATCATCGAGTTGAGCGAGTCGGCCTTTCGGATTGGGTTCTCGCGTCGCAGAGAGTCCAAGTACGCACGCTGCATGATGCGAAGGAGCCAGTTGAGGAATGGACGACCGGCGATGTAGCTGTCGTAACCCTTCCAGGCCTTAACAAACGTTTCCTGCATCAGATCTTCTGCATCCGACGGGTTTCGCGTCAGCTGAAGCGCCATCGTGTATGCGCGCCGGCGAGTCTCTGATACTTTCTGCTGAAACTGACGTAAGTCACTCTCTGTTCTCGCATCGGCTGATATGTTTTCGATCAACGTTTCCATTTATTGCGCTCCTGAACCAAGAATCCCTGAATTCGGGCCGTCTTAGAAGGATGATACATCATTCATCAGTAATAAGCAAGGGTCCCAACAAAACACAATTTTCGAAAACAACGCGAACATGGAGCCAGGAAAGGAGTTCTAACATCTACCGGTTTTATGAATTTCGTAGTCGTATCCAAGGACATTGAGGTCATCAAGGCCGCTCGCGAAGGCTTTCACCCGTCGGACGTTTGTCAGGTGTTCGAAGACTGGCGCCCGGCGCTGCAAGCGTGCGCGAGCGCAGACATGCTTTTCGTTGACCTCATTGCCACGTTGGTCGAGCCCAACCGAATTGCCGGGTACGAAATTTTCGCTAACGCCAAAATGACCGATCCCGTCTGCACCAAGGTGCCACTCGTGATCATCGGCCCCGAGCCTAACTACGATCTCGACTACATGGTGGGCTGGCCCGACTTCGCCTTTGGACATATCCAGCGCCCGGTCTCGTTCAAGCACTTCCGCCGCGCTTCAACTTGGGTCTGAGGCTTCAGCCAACGTGCGCATGAGATCGCGGGTGCGCCTTCTCGACGGCATCCCGCAAGCGCTCAACGCTCACGTGGGTGTAAATCTGCGTCGTCGAAACGCTCTCGTGACCTAAGAGCTGCTGGACCGCCTTCAGGTCCGCTCCGCCATCCAACAGATGCGTCGCAAAGCTATGCCGCAAGGTATGCGGGGAAATCGTGTCTGGCAGCCCGGCGCCCTTTGCCCAGCGTTTAATCACGTTTTGCACGGTTCGCGTCGTTAGCCGCTTGCCGCTAGGACCCGTGAAGAAGGCTTGGTTCCCGACGCCTCGAGGGGTGATGCGCTCCTCCCGCGCGTACCGTTGTAACGAGGCAGCGCACGTTTTGCCAAACAAAGTCATGCGGTCCTTGTTGCCTTTACCGCGGACCCGGACCATGCATTGGTCAAAGTCAAGATCCGAATCATCGATAGACACGGCCTCGGAGACACGCAAGCCAGCGGAATAGATCAACTCAAGAATCGCCCGGTCTCGCAATGGGGAATCCCCGGTTGGCAATTGATCAAGGAGATTGGCCGCCTGTTCTTGGCTCAGGGCCTTGGGCAAATTTCGGCGCTTGATCGGGGCTTCTAAAGCTTCGGTGGGATCATTATCGATCGCGCCGATCATCTTCAGGTGCTTCACGAAGCTCCGGAGCGAGCTCAACTTCCTCGCCCGCGTGACCGGAGTACTTCCGAATTCGCGAAGGTAGCCGCGCAACGCGATCGGCGTTAAGCCCGCGACATTGCTCACTCGGCTGGAAAGTTGCGCTAGATCAGCCCCGTACGAACGAACAGTGTGGGGGGATCTTCGAACGGTGAGTTGATCCAAGTAGCCCAGGATCAACCCGTGAAGCTCGTTCGTGTAAACCACGAATCAATGGTTGGCTCAAACCCGCTTAAGTAACAGCGAAACGTTGTGCCCACCAAACCCGAACGAATTGTTCAGGGCGTACTCGATGGGAAGTTCACGCATCACGTTTGGAACGTAATCCAAATCGCAAGCTGGATCTGGCGTTTCGTAGTTAATCGTCGGTGGCACCTTCTGGTCTCGAATGGCCAGTGCACAGACCATCGACTCAATGGCTCCCGCGGCACCGAGGGTGTGTCCGGTCATGCTCTTCGTCGAGCTGATGGCAACCTTGTGCGCGTGGTCGCCGAATGCGCCTTTGATCGCCAGCGTCTCTGCTGGGTCGCCAATGGGCGTACTCGTTCCGTGAGCATTGATGTAATCAACCTTGTCGGGGGTAACGCCGGCTCGGTCAAGTGCACGGAGCATGGCGTTTCTGGCGCCACGTCCTTCGGGGTGGACGCCGGTGATGTGATAAGCATCCGCCGTCATTCCGTAACCAACAATTTCCGCGTAAATCTTTGCGCCTCGGGCAATGGCGTGCTCGTATGCTTCGAGAACCATCACTCCGGCCGCTTCACCCATTACGAAGCCATCTCGGTCCAGGTCGAAAGGTCGACTTGCTCGTTGGGGCTCGTCGTTTCGCGTGGACATGGCACGGGCAGCACAGAATGCAGCCACGCCGATGTCGTTGATGGGGGCTTCAACTCCGCCCGCAAGCATCATCGTGGCGTCACCGCGTTTAATAACGTGGTAGGCGTCGCCGATGGAGTTTGCGCCGGTGGAGCAGGCGGTGACCGCCGCTACATTCGGACCGCGCAGGTCGTTCAGAATCGAAACGATTCCGCCCGGCATGTTGGCGATCATGTAGGGAACCCAGAACGGGCTTACCTTGCTTGGACCCCTCTCATACATGATGCGGGTTTGTTCGTGCATGACGTTTAGGCCGCCAATGCCCGAACCGATGAAAACGCCGAAGTCATCTTTCAGCTCGTCAGTGAGCTGGATGGTTGAGTCGTCAAGGGCAAGACGAGCCGCTGCAACCGTCATTGCAATCGCGCGATCGACGCGCCGTGCATCCTTTCGATCCAACCAGTCTTCGGCTTGGAAGTCTAAAACTTCTGCGGCAATCTTAGTGGGAAAAGGTTCTGGATCGATCAGCGAAATCTGGTGGACTCCGCTTACGCCGTTAAGACAATTCTGCCAGAACTTTTCCACGCCAATTCCCAGCGGGGTGACGGCACCAAGTCCGGTGATCACCACCCTGCCAGATCTGGCGAGCTCTTGGCTCATTTGGGGAGTTTCTTTTCGATGTACTCAACCGCGGCGCCGACCGTCTTGATCTCGCCAACTTCGTCATCTGGAATTTCGATGCCGAACTCGTCCTCCAGGGCCATTACCAATTCGACAACGTCAAGGGAATCGGCTCCAAGATCGTCCTGGAACGAAGAAGTTTCTAGAACCTCTTCTTCCTTGACGCTCAGTTCCTCAACCGTTACTTTTCTTACTCTGCTTAGAATGTCCTCGGACATAACTTTCGGAAGATACCCCGGCTTGCCATGTTATGCGCAGGCATTTTGGTGTTTAGAGGGTCAAACCGCCGTCAACCGTGATCGTTTGTCCCGTGATGTATCCCGAATTTGGGCTCGCTAGGAACAGCACTGCCGGTGAAATGTCCGCTGGCGTGCCTAGTCGGGCGATGGGTGCGGTTTTTTCGACCATCTGCTTAAAATCTTCAGAAAGTCCGGAGGTCATGTCGGTTTCGATGAAGCCGGGAGCCACCGCATTGCAGGTGATTCCGCGCGAGCCGAGCTCTTTTGCAACCGACTTCGTGAGCCCAAACAGGCCCGCCTTCGCAGCGGCATAGTTGGCCTGGCCAGCTGCTCCGCCTTGTCCGACAACGCTGCTGATGTTTATGATTCGGCCATAGCGCGCCTTCATCATCGTTTTGGCGACCGCCTTCGTGCAGAGAAAAGCGCCCTTCAGGTTCACGGCGATGACGCGGTCCCAGTCGTCCTCTTTCATGCGGATCAACAAGGTGTCTCGGGTGATTCCCGCGTTGTTAACCAGCACGCTTGGCGTGCCGAGCTGAGTCGCTACCGCCTCGAATAGCGCGTCAACTGACTCTTGGTTTGAGACATCCGCCGCAAACGCAACGCCGCCGATCGCTTCGGCAGTGGCGCTTGCACCCTCAATCGTGGTGGCAACGCACGCGACCTTTGCGCCTTCGGCGGCGAAAGCTTCGGCAATGGACCGCCCGATCCCTCGGCTGGCACCGGTAACCAAGACGACTTGATCCTGAAACTGCATCGCCGTAGTAAACCCCTAGCCAAAGGCGCGCGATGAAACCGATCGATCGATTCGCTTGATCAACCCGCCAAGAACCTCGCCAACCCCGAGTTCGACAAACTCCGTCACGCCTTGCGCGATCATGAATTGAACCGACTCTGTCCATCGGACCGGGCTCACGAGCTGCTGCTCCAAGGTCGGCGCCCAATTTCCGCTCTGAACGGCGGCGGTGACGTTGGCGACAACCGGAACTGATCCTTCCGCGAACGTAACGGCATCGAGCGCTTCCCGCATTCGGACGGCGGCTCCGGCCATGAGTGGGCTGTGGAATGCCCCGCTCACGTTAAGGGGCAAAACCCGCTTTGCACCAGCCTCCGTAGCTTTTTCACCCGCAAGCTTCACGGCCTCGACTTCTCCGCTGATGACAAGTTGACCCGGGCAGTTGTCGTTGGCCATCACGACTACCCCGCTTACCGAACCGCAAATTTCCGCAAGCGGCTCGCGATCGAGCCCGAGGACCGCCGCCATGGTTCCGGGGGCCAACAGGCCAGCCGATGCCATCAGTTCACCACGACGTTGAACGAGCATTGCGCCGTCTTCCACCGTCAACACACCGGCGCAAACGAGCGCGGCGTACTCACCAACCGAGTGACCCGCGGCAAATTGGAACTCTTCTTCCTGGGCCATGAATGCCGCCACCGAGGTCACGAAGAGCGCCAGCTGAGCGTTTTGGGTTTGGCGTAAATCTTCTTCCGAAAGCTCCCAGCAAATCGCTCGCAAATCCTTCCCCGTTGCGGCCGAGGCACGATCGAACACGCCTGCTGCGGCGGCATTTGACGTGGCCAACGCTTGCCCCATTCCCGGCTTTTGCGACCCTTGTCCAGGGAAAATCATTGCTTTCATTCCGCATAGACTACCGACTGAAGGTCCTATTCTTGGGGCCATATCGCATGACATAATCGGAATCGATTGATGAAAAGAGCCTTCCCTTTCACCTAGCGTAGCGGACCCGTCGGCGCCCGCAAACACGCTGACTCGCTACCTTCGCGCACTTGCCGATCTCCGTGCGCCATGTGAAGAAACATGTTCCATCTGGAACGGAAGTAACTCGTGAATTACTCAGATATCCTCAAAATCCGTGCGTTTCGAGACCTATGGCTCGGGCAGGCCATCTCACAACTAGGCGACGCCTTTTATTACGTTGTGTTCATGTTCATGGTCAAAAAGGTGACCGGATCGGATGAGATGGTCGGTTACGTGGCGGCCCTAGAGTTTCTGCCATACCTACTGCTTGGTCCGTACACCGGTGTCCTCGCTGACCGAATCGACCGGCGCAGAATCATGCTCTGGAGCGATCTTGTCAGTGGCGGGGCCTTGCTTGTGTTTGCGGGGATCCTGCTGGTTCAGGCGACCCCACCGGCTTGGCTTTTGCTGACGATGGCCTTCTTGCTGAGCTCGTTCCGCTGCTTCTTTATGCCAGCGAAGTCCGCAGCAATTCCCGCCCTCGTGCCCGAAGACAAGCTGCTGGTCGCGAACTCGCTGAGCATGACCACGCAGAATATGATGCCGCTGATCGGTCTCGGAGTCTCGGCCAGCGTGCTGGGGGTTCTCTACGCGGGTTCGCCGAAGTGGTTCTATTTCATCACGATCATGCTCAATGCCGCATCGTTCCTAGGATCCGCGGCCTACATCTATCGGCTTCCCAAGATCATTCCAGACCGCGACAAGGCCGAAGCAAGCGATCCGATGAAGGACTTCAAGGAAGGGCTGGGCTTTGTGGCCAAGCGTCGCGACCTGACCGTCTTGATTGCCTTGTTGACGGTTTTCCGTCTCATGGTTGCGCCGTTCTTTGTGGTCTACATTGCCGCGAATGACGCGTGGTTTGATGGCAAACCGCAGAACATCTCTTGGTGGGAATTCAGCTTCTTTAGCGGCATGATCATTGCCAGCTACTTCGCGGGCAAATTGACCGTGAAGCGGCCAGGGCTCTGGTTCAGCTACGGACTCGCCACCGTGGGGGTCACGGTAGCGGCGATGGCGTTTTCGCACAACTTCTGGCTGTTCGTTCTTTGGAACGTGATCGCCGGACTCGCGATTCCGCCCGCAGACATTCCGATCAATACGTACTTGCAGATCAGCGTGCCCGATGCCTTTCGGGGGCGCGTGAATGCGGTTACTTCCATGATTGCGAACGGAATGATGCCGCTCGGGGCGGCGGTTGCCGGTGTCTTCGTGGCTCGCTTTGGCATCGCGGCCGGGTTCCTCACCATGGGAATCGGCATGATTCTTGCTTGCAGCATCGGTCTGATCGATCCGGTGTTTCGAAGCATCCAAATGCCGGAGACAAGCCAACCACGTGGCGAATCAGACATCATCGATCCATGTCCGACGGACGAATCGGTGTTGACGAGAGCGGAAAAGGCGACTACTTCGGTCCCCTAGTGATTGCAGCGTGTTACGTTGGGCCAGAACATTTGGCCCAACTTGACGGCGTCGTTGACTCGAAAAAGCTCACCGATCCCCAAGCCCGCCGGCTTGCCGGGGTGATTCGGGCGAATTGTCCGCACAGCGTCATCTGCCTTCGTCCCGAAAAGTACAACGATCTGTACTCAAAGATGAAGAATTTGAATCACTTGTTGGCATGGGGCCATGCCCGAGCGATTGAAAACGTGCTCGAAATCCAGCCCGCGGATCGCGTCATCTCCGACCAATTTGCCGCGGGCGGCAAGGTCGTCAAAGATCGGCTTTTCGAACTCGGGAAAGCGGTGAAGTTTGAATCGCGAGTTCGAGCAGAAGCCGACATCGCGGTAGCAGCCGCATCGATTCTGGCCCGCGCCGAGTTTTTACGCGTTCTAGAAGAACTCGGAACGCAGGCCGGAATGCCCCTACCTAAAGGGGCAACAAACGTCATCGAGCCGGGCAAGCGGTACGTCCAGAAGCACGGCTTCGACGCCTTGGTCCAAGTTGCGAAGCTGCACTTCCGAACGACGGAACAACTACGCCCTTAATCGAGCGTATCGCGGAAGAAGCGAATCTTCTGGGAACCGTTCGACCAATCGCCGCAAGGCGACGAATTCGATTTCGCGATGCGGGAAGGGCGGGGCAAAGCCGGCCTTCGCTGCGAGCTGAACATGCTGAGCCGCTTCCGCGCCCATTCGGCTGTCCTCTAGAAGCGCATAGGCCAGCAGATATCGCAGCATTGGCAGATTCAGATGCCGCAATCCCTCATCGGCAAATCTTGCCAGTTGATCCAATCGCCGGAGCTTGAGCAAGGTTGCCGCAACCTCAATGAGCGCCTCGGGGGTTTCCGCCAAGGGTGAAAGTAGCGGGTTCTTTTCGGCGGCTTGGCCCTGATCGGAGCGCAGGAACGCTTCGGCGCGTAGCAACGGCTCCACCGGGTTTAGATAATGCGCGTTTGGAAGGGGCGCATCGTTGTCCGTTTCGTTTGCCAACCGTTCGGCAAACGCTTGGCCCCACCAGGCCAACGGGTCCTCGGCGTTGAACCGAAGCGATCGCTCGAAGTAATTTGCCGCGGAAGCGAAGTCGCCATCGGCGAGGGCAGATTCGGCGAGGTCCGCGAAGGCTAGATGGCGCCAAGCCGGATCGCGCGTGTCGGTTTCAGAAAGCGCACCCGCCGGGCTCAAGGTTCGATTCCACTTGAGTTTGCCCGCGAGATGGGCGTCTGTCCGAGCCAAAACTTCTCCCGATGCATCCATCAAGGCGACTTCAACAATCGCCTCGGGTAAATCGCCGGAAGCAACTTCCCAGATCGATTCTGGGTGAAGGTTCATTCGCGATTCTAAACTCTGACCACTTCGAGTGAACAGGACAACTTTCGCGTTTTCAAGCGGGCGGACGACCTGAATCTGGATTCGGTCATCCGTGAGCGAGATAACCCCCGCATCGCCGTAACCCATTCGTCCACGGGCAACCGTCGTCGGAGTGACGGTTGCCTGCCAGTTCTCCAGCGTTCGGCGCGACAACTCAAACGAATCCACAGCTGACACCCAGCCGTCCTCGCCGACTTCTATCGGAGAGGTTTGATGCTGAAAAACGAGCCGATTCTGCCCTTGGGCTACGGAGTAGAGATCCGCGCGATCTGCGCCATACCACCGAAGCCCCGGGCAGGTAGTCACGCCATTTTCCAGGCTATATGTGCAAATTTGAATGGTGAAACTTGCTTCTTCCGCCGGAAGCTCAATTCGGTACCAAAACCGAAGGGATGTTCCAGGCCAAAGTCCACCTAGGGTGACGCCCGCAGGCATCTCCTCGCTCGCGGCAAAGTGCGATAGAACTTGAACGGGGCCCAAATCCAAGCCCAGCTCTGGAGTTGCCCCAAAGCTGATCCCAAAAGGTACGTGAGCACCTCGATTGCCTCCTTCGGTTGCGGTGAGATCCCCGGTGATGAACTCGGTTTGAGAGCGTCGGTCGAACAGTCCGACAATGCGCCCGCCTAGATCGGGGCAAACCGTGATCCGCAAGTAGGCGTTCTCTAGGATCAAAGTTCGGAGTTCCCTTTGATCCTTTCGACCACCTGCAGACAACCCGACCAACGGATAGGCAGCGACGGGATAGGTCCCTTCATCCGGGAAAATAGGTTCCAGAATGGGGGCAGAAGTCGGCCAGATGTCCTCAAATAATTCCGAAGCCAAGGTGATTTGAGGGTACCTGCGACATAATCAGGGTATGGCCAAGAGCGGCATCGGCGGATTGGTTAAGTGGTTGCTCGTACCCACAGCGACGCTGGTGGTTGGCTACCTCGTGGTTGGACCACAGCTTGGAGGCAAAATTGTTTCGACGGCTTCCAAAACCCTTCCGATTCCAAAGGAAGTGAAGGCTTCCGTGAGCAAAGTCCTCACCCCAGCGGCGAAGAACCAGCCCGAACAGTCCGAAACGAGAGACGAACCCGCTCCAGAGCCAGAAGCGGTACCGGTTGATTCGGCTCCTGAGCCTAAGGCCACACAAGCAAGAACAAAATCGCGCGGGCCGGAAGTTGAGGTTAGCGTTCGCGAAGCCACCGTCATGGATAGTTCGACCACGTCCAAGTCACGTGGACGCGTTGCGTCGAACTCGAGCGTCGCAAGCGCCGATCCTCAATCCATTCCCAAAAAGAAGAAGCGCCGCAAGCCTAAAAAGGCACCCGTCGCCAAAGAACCAACGGTCCGACAGCCGGAAGTCTTGGATGAAGGTGGTAGCGGGGGAGCCATTGGTGATCCAGCTAGCGGTGGCGGCGATCCCGCCGGTGCCCCACCGCCAGAATTTTGATGGGACCATACGCGTACCCTGGTAAACTTCTTATCCTGTGAGCGAAACGAAGTCGAAATCCAAGCCGTCCGCAAAGCCTGCTTGGTACAAAAACACATACTTCTGGATTGCGCTCATTTTGTTCGTGGTTGGAATCATCGGCTTGCCAGGGATTGGTGGCGACTTAGCCATCCGTGACCCAGGTCAAAAGCGTGAGGGCAACCTTTTCGTTCTCTACCTCGGCGCGGCCATTGTGATGTTCATCAACGGCATCATGAGTCACCGTCAGACCCTTCAGCAGTACGAGGAAGAACAACTTCTCAATTAATTAGAACTATGGTCCAGTGCACCTGCGGAAAATCGATCGAAAAGATCCCAAATTGGCTTCAAGGCGTGAAAGCAGAGTTCGTCTGCAACAACTGCCCCAATCGAAACACTAAGAACATCGCTGTTGTCAGCATGGAAATCGATAAGAAGCTCGCCGGCGGCGCCGCCACCGCGCTCACCCTTCCGGCAACCGAAGACGACGACATCGATCTGGAAGACGAGTAAGCCACCGTCTCCGGTAAAACCTTCGCATGATCATCGTCATGCAAATCGGTGCGACGGAAGCACAAATTCACTCCGTCGCACAGGCCATTAAGGATCGAGGCTTCGATCCTCTCGTTCTTCCTGGTGAAGGACGGACTGCGATCGGCATCCCTGCCTCCCTCGATTCCGATCAGCGCACCCTGCTTGAGGTCCAAATCAGCGCAATGGAAGGGGTGAGTAAAGTCACGCAAACCAGCCGCCCCTACAAACTCGCCTCGCGCGAAGTCCATCGAGAAGACACCGTCGTAAAGGTCAAAGACCTCACGATTGGCGGCGGAAGCTTCGTCATCATGGGTGGCCCTTGCTCGGTCGAAAGCTACGAGCAGTTTGAAGAAGCGGCTCGCGTGGTGAAAGAAACTGGAGCCACGATCCTGCGAGGCGGCGCGTTCAAGCCTCGAACGAGCCCGTATGCATTCCAGGGCCTGCAACTCGAAGGGCTCAAGATTATCAAGGAAATCGGCGACAAGACCGGCCTGGTGACCATCACTGAGGTCATGAGCGGCGACATGGTCAGCGCCGTTGCTGAGCACGTCGACATCCTTCAGATCGGCGCGCGATCGATGCAGAACTTCCCGCTACTCATTGAAGCCGGAAAAAGCGGAAAGCCAGTTTTCCTGAAGCGCGGTCCGAGCGCAACGATCGACGAATTCCTTCTCGCGGCCGAATACGTCCTCAGCCAGGGCAATCCAAACGTGATCCTCTGCGAGCGCGGCATTGTCGCGATGGACAAGTCCTACACGCGAAACGTGCTTGACCTTGGCTCCGTGCCAGTTCTAAAAGAACATAGTCACCTACCGGTGATTGTCGACCCGTCTCACGGCACCGGTGTCGCTCGTTACGTCTTGCCGCTCGCCAAGGCGGCCGTCGTGACCGGATGCGATGGGCTTATGGTTGAGATGCACCCGAATCCGAAAGAGGCGCTTAGCGACGGTTCTCAGGCGCTGACCCCGGCCCAGTTCCAAAACTTGGTGGCCGAGGTCATGAAGCTCAAAGAATTTATGAGCGCCTAGCGCTTAGAGTTTCAAGTCAACGGTTCCGCTGACGCCGACGCCTTCGACCCGATTGAGCCGCGTAACATCCGTGCCCTCAATCGGGATCATTGCGCGGATCTTTACTTCTCGGCCAAGAATATCTTGGTCGAGCTGCACGACTGAGCCAACCTTTTCAACCGCGGACTTCGGTCCCATAACCTGCGCGGCACCAATCGCCTGTCGGGAGGAAACACCACCGCTGAGGATCGGCACCACCTTGGTGAACTGCTTTTCGGTGTCCGTGTGCTTCACGAGCTTGTTGAGAGACTTGTTGATGTCTGGCCCAAACTGCTTGATCGCAGCGCCAACGCCAACGACCTTTAGTACGGCTTTCAGCTGCGGTGCGGCGGTGGCAACCAAAGCGAGAACGGCAACCGAAGAAAGGGCAATGTGAATTCTCTTCATTACAGATTCGAACGTACCCAAGGTATCGACCGTTACAAACAAAAAAGCCGCCCACCTTTCGGTGGGCGGCTCGCTTAAGGTTAGTTCTTAGAACTTGACCGAAAGCTGGGTGGTGAAGAATCCACCCTGGTATCGACCGGTTGGGCTGGTGGAACCAAAGCCAAGGGTCTGATAGTCGTTGACGTGGTCGGAGATTTCGTATCCGATCTTGAGCATCGCGTTGTCACCGAGGCCGTAGCCGAAGCCAACGTTGTACCAGCGGTACTTTGGCTTGCCTGCGACGCCGACAACGTTCTCGAACTCAGTCTGTTCGAAGCCGAGCATAACCGAGAAGTTCGAGCTGAGCTTGTAGTCCAGTCCGAGGTCGAATCGGGTGATGTCGGTGTTGGTTCCGAAGGAGCCAACTGGAGCGCCTGCGAAGGTCTTTGCGCCTTCGAGGATCATCGCACCACCGCGGAGGGTGAGCGAATCGCTGATGTTGAGGTGACCGTTACCGAAGAATCCTTCGATGTTGGTCGGGTTTCGAACGATACCAAGTCGTCCCCAGTCTCCAGGAGCGAAGTAGTTGTTCTCGACCTGCTTGTAACCGAGGGTAACACCGTATCGGTCTCCGCCAATGCTTCCCTTCACGTAGAAGGAGCCGTTGTCGTCGTTGAGTCGAGACTTCTCGTTTCGCTTAAGCTCGGTCTGAGCGGCGCCGCCAGCGAGGCTGACTGGACCAACCTTGAAGGTTGCGTCTGCACCGATAACCTGAACTCGGTTGAAGTTGGTTGCGTTGATTGGCGCTGGGTTGTTCGCATCGAAGATGAGGTAAGCAACGTTGATGTTGCCAACATTTCCGAGAGCGAGGCTAGCGTTCACACCAGCCGATCGGTCTGGCGAGAAGTTCAGCGGGTTCTGGGTGCTGCCGAAGAGGTAGCTGTTGATTTCAACACCGTTGGTGCTGAATCGTCGGTTGTTTCGACCGCCGAAGATGTCAACCTTGGCCTTACCAAGTCCGAGGGTAGCGATACCACCGTCGAAGAGGTACTTGCCGTTGTCCCATCGATCGTTAGCGAAGTAAGACGTGAAGTCTGGTCGCTGAAGGATCATTGGGCTGATCTTGTAGCCAACTCGACCGATTTCTGCGTTGAAGCCGAGGCCTGCAACTGCGGAATCGAACTTAACGCTGAAGTCCTGGAAGTAAACGTCCTGGCCAGCCTGTTCGAAGTAGTAGGTTCCCTGAGCTGGGAGACCCTGGTTGAAGAAAGCACCGCGCTGAGCGTTTCCGCCGAGCATGTTGCCTGCGACCAAAGTTGCGTTGAACTTAGGTCCCATTTCGTTGGTGGTGCTGAACTTGAACGCGCCTTCGTGAAGGATCGCGAGATCCTGGAAGAAGGAGGTTTCCTGAACGACGCCGCCGGTCGTTCGAGCGCCAACGAATCGGCCGTCCTTGTTCAAGCCGCCGTTGCCTTCGAGACCTGCACCGGTGCCAACCCAGAGGTTAGCGTCGCCGCTGATCGAGATAGCTGGCTTAACCTTTTCGAGAACCGTGACTCGGTCCTGAAGGTCCTTGAGGTCCGTCTTCATCTTTTCGACGTCGACGTTCAGGTCCTGGAGTTCCTTCTGGAACGTGTCGGTCAAGCGGCGAAGGGCAGCGACATCATCGCCCCACTTCTTCATGCCACCGACTTCGCTCTGGAGGTTCTCGAGAGCAGTCTTGAGGTTCTGGGTGTCACCGCTGCCGGTGTTTCCGCCAACCTGTCCCTTCAGCTCGTCGATCTGCTTCTGCAGGCCGTCGGTGATGTTCTTGAGGTTGACGTAGGTTGCGTGGATCGCAACTGCCATTTCGTATCGCGATGCTGGTCGAGCGCCGCGGAAAAGGCCGTCTGGGTAACCGACCAAAAGGCCGTTGCTCTTCAATCGAAGAAGGGCTTCGTATGCCCAGTGATTGTCTGGAACGTCTGGGAAGTTGTCCTGTGCGAGGGCTGGGGTAACCAGCGCTGCGCCGAGGACGGCCGAGAGAGCCAACTTAAGGGTTCGCTTCATGATTTTTTGTCTCCGGAACGCTTGGAGACTGATCATTTATCAGTTCGCTTTTTCTGCCAAACCCTTTCTTCGCAATTTCCATGTTGCCTACGAAGTCCAGATCGAACCGAAATCGCTTGCCAACTTCTGATAAGTCGCCGAGCAGTGACAGGTGTCACCAATACGGAGTATGGCACAACGGTCAAGATCGCGCAATGCTTTCCATGGGCCTAAGACCTTTTAGACCAAAGGTCCCGTCTACAATAGTCCTGCCGCCATGTTGGATCGCGACCTCATTCGAAAACAGACTGACCTTGTCCGAAAGGGCATCCTCCGCAAAGGGATTGACGCCGCAATCGTAGACGCGTTCCTATCGGCAGATGCGGAATGGCGCAAAACCGTGCTGGAGCTTGAAGCCAAGCAAGCCGCCGCAAACCAGATCAGCAAGTCCATTGGCCAGCTGATGGCCCAAGGCAAGAAGGACGAAGCCGAGACCGCCAAGGCGCAAACGAAGGAACTGAAGGAAGCGATTGCGCAACTTGAAGCGGAAGCCCGAAAGGCAGAAGAGCAACTGCGAGCCATCGAGCTCGATATGCCAAACCTCCCGCACGACTCCGTGCCGGACGGTGCCAACGAAACCGAAAACGTCACCCGACGAACATGGGGCGACATTCCTACCTTTACGTTCGCGCCCAAACCGCACTGGGAACTCGCCGAGAATCTCGGCATCGTGGACTTCCCTCGCGGCGCGAAGATCAGCGGCTCCGGTTTCCCGGTCTATGTTGGCCTCGGTGCTCGACTCCAGCGCGCGCTCATCAGCTTCCTCATCAACTTCCAAACCGAGAACAACGGCTACCAGGAGATCTATCCGCCGTACTTGGTCAACCGAGCGAGCCTCATCGGGACCGGGCAGTTGCCGAAATTTGAAGAAGATTTGTACAAGTCTACGGACGATCTCTACTTGATTCCGACCGCAGAAGTCCCCATCACCAACCTGTATCGAGATGAGATTCTGGACGTGAAGGAGCTTCCGATCAACCTCGCCGGATACTCCGCTTGTTTCCGCCGAGAAGCTGGCGCGGCCGGAAAGGACACCCGCGGTCTGCAGCGCCTCCATCAGTTCGACAAGATCGAGATGGTCAAGTTCACCACGCCGGAGACGAGCTACCAAGAGTTGGAGAACATGACGCAGAACGCGGAAGACGTTCTGAAGGCGCTTGGCCTGCCTTACCGAGTCATCGAAATTTGCACGGGCGACATCGGTCCGAAGGGCAGCAAGCAGTACGACCTGGAAACCTGGTCGCCGGTGATGGAGAAGTGGCTGGAAGTTTCGTCTTGCAGCAACTTTGAGGCTTACCAAAGCCGCCGCGCGAACATCCGCTACCGACCGGAGCCGGGTGCAAAACCGGAGTTTGTCCACATCCTTAACGGAAGTGCGCTCGGTATGCCGCGCGTCTACGCGACTATCCTTGAGTCGTATCAGCAAGAAGATGGATCGGTGCGAGTGCCAGAAGTGCTCATTCCGTATATGGGAACGGAGTTGATATCGAAGACCCAAGATCCGAGCTGAACCTGATTCGCTACGCGCTCGAAGCGGCGTGTGACTCGGGCGACTTGATCGAATACCGACCGTGGCCAGACGACGGCGCGATCCTTTGCGGATACGTCACCAGCGTTGGGCTAGACGAAGTGACGATCAAGGAGATCGATGCGAACGGAATGCAAAGCGAAGTCGAGGATGAGACCTACGACATTTCGGACATTCATGAAGTCACCCTGCGCTCGCCGTACCTTGTCCGGTTGCAGCACCTGGTAAATGCTCCCCTCCTGGGCGGCTTGGATACTTCGAGCCTTTTGCAAAGTCAGGAAGAAAAGCTCCAGCAGGCAGCGGAAGGCGATCGGGCAATCACCATCAGTTTTCCCAGCGAGGCCGAAACGGGCGAGGACGAAGAACCAGACCCCAGCACGGAATACCAATACGCCGTTCGAAAGGTGGAATGGCCGTTCATTGAGGCGGAGCAGCTGGATGATAATGGCGAATCGTACGAGTGGAAGGTCATTCGGGCGACTCGAACTCAGATTGGCCGAGCCGGAAACTCCGACGCTCAAGTCACGCAGCTGCTCCAGAGCCAAAAGCGAGCGAACACCATCTTTGCCGATGAGGACCTGTTTGTTCGTTTGGAACGGTTTCTGGCTCAGATCGGACGCCAAGGCGCAGCCCTCTTTGGCCCCGACCATTTTCTGGACCTAGGTCATGGTTATGCCGTGTTTGCCGGCGTAGGATGCCCGATCACCCAGGCCCATGGGCGGTTTTCTGCCGAGGACATCGACCAGATCTCCTCGTTCTATGCCGAACGCGGCACCGGGTGGGAAGCGATCGTGACCCCGTTTGCCGAGCCGGGCGCGGTCGACCGGCTTCAACAAATCGGCGCGCAGCTGAACGGTTGGGAGACTGTGCTATTTTTGCCGCTGCCTCACCTCAACATCACCGGAGCCCGGTTGTTGCCGGAAGTCAGCATTCAGGAAGTCGGCGAAGACCGTGTTCACGAGTGGGCGCAACTCCTACAGTCTGGCTTTGAGGACCCGAGCTTGAACTCGGCACTCGCAAATCTAAATCGCTACATGACGGAGCTTCCCGGGATGCACCGGTACCTGCTATCGACCCGAGGAAGCACCGCCGCCGCTGCCGGCTTAATCATTCGCGATGACATCGCATACCTTGCTGGCTCGGCAACCCGAGAGGAATTTCGTGGCCAAGGCTTCCATGGCGCGCTGTTGGACCGACGGGTACAAGTGGCAATGCGACACGGCGCAAGACTTGCCATTATCGGCACCGAACCTGGCAGCATCAGCCAAAGAAACGCCGAGCGAGTCGGTTTCCGGGTGGCCTACAACGTGCTGTCATTCTCGGTTCCGGCGAAAAGTTAAGGGACATAACAATTACGGCATTCCGCTAGCTTGACGCAGTATTCTGTCGCTCGATGAGCCTTGCGATCGGTCGCATATACCGTTGGTTGGTTTGTGCGCTGATCTGGTGCGCAGTTGCGGCATCGTCTCCCGGACAAATCGTCGAGGCAAAAGAGCCCCTCATCGGGAAGCCTGAATTCAAAGTTCTGGAGCAGTTTCGAGACAACTTCGGATGGCCGGATCCGGAGATTCGGAAAGGGCAGTCTGTGCTGTATATCTTTGCAGAGGGACCGAGTTACAAGGTGGTCGCGGTCGGGCCCCCAACGACCAATCCCAAAGCCTACGCCGAGAAGCTTGATGCCTGGAAAGGGCAGCGGGGGCTTCCGGGGAGCATTCAGTTCGTTCGGCAGGAATCCGCCTCGGTGGCCGTCTACGCCTACTCCGCGTCTGGTTTTGGCAAGTCGGGCTACAGCCTCGAGCTTCCTATAGCGTCTCTCCCGCGCGAAGTCAAGCTAGAGGACGTAACGAACTGCGCACTTGTGTTCTTCCGCCTTTCAAGCCCACCAATTGAGTTACCACCGTCAGCTTTTGTGGGAACAGATGGGCTACGGTACTGGAACTTATCCGCAGATCCTGTAAAGAACGATGTCCGAATTTCCGAACCGTTAGCGGGATGGATCATCCCATTTCTCGCCATTCTTATCCTACTGCCAATCGTCGGCGTTGTTGGAGCATTCATTCACGCCAAACCCATCCAGCAGCGGACAGATATTGCAGCCCTCGAACGAGAAACTCTGTTTTACAAGAGCATGCAGCCCATCGTTGTTGCGACGCTAATACTTCACTACTTGGTCTCTGTGCCAGTCATTTCGAGCCGATCACTAGATCCAGCGGTGGCGCTGTGGTTCGGGACATCCAGAATTGGGGAAGGTCTAGTAGTATGCTTTATGAGCGCACTCTTACCGAGCCTTCTCTATTCAATACTTCTTCGTCGAATCTTTACACTAGAGCGCGAAGCAGAAAAGCTTATTGTGGCATCCGGAGAGCCGATGGACGACGAACCATCGGAGCCGGAGAGACCAAAGCTAGACCTTCTCGTTATTGCTCCTATGTTGTTCCCAGTGGCGGTTATGATTGCCGTCTATGTGACCCCGACATATTCATTCGAATGGTTTTCGAACTTCAAGAGCGTAGTTCCTTCTTTGATATCGTTTGCTTATGGCGTTTTTCCTGCGCGGGGTGACCAGCTAACTGCGCCTTCAATGGCGCGTGATTTGGCTGATTTGAAACAAAAAGTTGAAAAAGCATTTTTGGCCACAAAAACGATTGCAGGGACATCTGAACATAACGTTCAAATCCTTCGAACAAAGCAACCTGAGTTCATAATCTATGAGAACGAAAATAACATCCAACTTCCCGAATGGTGGGTTCGCCGTTCTTCTATAGAAGAAATTACGTTCTCGATACTTCATAGGTGCTGGCTCACAGTTACGAAACCGGTAGGAGATACCGCATTTGCTGTGATAGGATTTCTTGCAGGCACAGTCCCGTACGTGCTCTTCGTCTTTCAATCACGACTTTCTGGCGTGACCGACCTGGTCCGTTATGCCAGCATTCTTCTTCCAGTCACGGTTGGAATCCTCTACTGGCGCATGCTGTGGCTCAACACCAGGGCCGCCATGTTTAAGACCGACGCTCGAGTCGTCGACGCGACCCAAAACCCAAGCGCCGCCATCTCTGCTCTCGAACGGATGGCGCAGATTGAAGAAGTCCGAAAAGGACGCTTGAGCTTCCCGCTAGAACCGACCTGCCGCGAGCGGATTGAGCGCATCCGAGAGAGGCTCGCTCCATAGCTTGTTCTATCTCATGTTAACGAACATAGAAATTCAGGGCTCCGAATCCAAACCTGCAGTATCATTGCGCATGATGAGCTCTGCAGGGCCCCGGTTCTTATGGTTGCTGACCTGCTTAATCCTTGTCGCTGGGTTGGCGGCATCTGCTAGCGCTCAGATCGTTGAATCAAGGGAGTGGCTGGTTAAGAAGACCGAGCACAGAATTCTTGACGAGTTTGGAGCAATCTTCGGTTGGCCCGATCCTGACTTGCCGAAAGGTCAGGCTGTGCTGTACGTTTACGTTACGGGGCGGTCGTATCGAGTCTTGGCGGTTGGGCCCACTTCTTCGGACGCGAAACAATACGCCGAAAAACTTAGGGCATGGCGAGACCGTCATGGCTTGTCAGGAGCCGTTCAGTACTCGCAGGAAGACGATTGCGCGGCAGCTGACTTTTCCCAGTCGGTCATGGGCCTGGGCAGGACGGAGCTACGCTACACCATTCCGCTGGCGTCCCTTTATCGAGAGGTAAGACTCGAAGACACAACTCACTTTGGCCTAGTAGTGAACGGTGTAGCCAAGCTGCCAAGTGATTTTCCGGAACCCGACCGAACAAAGCCCCTTGGACATCTATATTGGAACTTATCCAGTTGGGAAGACCCAATGGATGCGACCATCACGGTAAAGCTGGATTGGTGGGTTCTGCCATTGTTTGTGCTGCTTGCCCTCGTTCCCCTGGCTTACACTGGCACTGTATACGTGCGCGCGAGACGCATCGCGCGTGACCTTGGTTTACCTTTAAGTAAGCGACGCGAGATGTTCATCAGCACCGAGAAAGCCGCAGTGCGCTGGATGACCGCAGCTTCGATTTTGATTTTTATCGGCACGGTTTTCTCCCAAGCCTTCTCATCGTTAAGCGACCTTTGGTTAACGTCCTATTTGGAGGCCAATGTTATTCTTCTTGCACTTGGAGTTCTTTCCGTATTCTCGCTCCCATTCGTTTTGAAAGCTGAGCGAGATCGATTGCTGCAAGCTTGCCAACATGAGATTGTCGGCAGCGAAACAGAAGTTCATGTTTCAACGCCATTAAAGCTCTCCTTTGTTCGCAATCCGTTGTTTACTATCGTTAAAGGAGTGGCTTGGCTAGCAGCACTTGCCATCGCATTAGCGCCAACAACGAAAGCGGATGAAATCCATGATTATAAATACAGAATCGCGCTCAGCATTTTTGTGATGGCAGGCTTCATTCCAGATAAGAAATACATTTCTCCTGAGCCGGCAGTTATTCAAGATGAAGCAGAGTTGCGCCAAAAAATCAAGGAACTCATTGCCAAGGTCGAACTTCTCGAACCCTCCCTCATCAAAGAGTTTGAGATTTCCCCAAACAGTGGCGCCTCAATCCATGTCTATTTGTGGGATGGAAAGCTTACGGTTTCGGAAGGCGCACTCCGCAGATTGAACCTGGAAGAACTAGAGTTCTGCGTCTTCGAGAAACACTTTTGGCATTGGATAACTGAGCCGCCAGTCATGCCGACTCTTGGGTCCGCATTTGCCGCCATCATTTGGCTGATTTCTTGGGAACGGCTTCGATGGATCCCGGTGCCACTCTATGTAGCACTCGCCATTCTCCTGATTAGTCCGTTCCTCTACTACATTGTCAGAGTCGGGTTAGCCTTGCTGAGGGCTCCCAAGAATAAGTTAAAAACAGATCTGTTGGTCATCCAAGCAACCGGCAATCCTTCCGCTGCGATCTCTGCCCTCCAGAGGCAACATGATTTTCTTCGTACTGACACATTGAATTACGGCTACAACCCCAAGCCAACCTATTCCGAGCGCATCGCACGCATCCGCGCCGCATTTCCGGAGACATCTAGCGCCCCGGCGGCGGAATAAACTATCCTCAGGTCAACCAACGATGCTTAGTTCCCTGTTCCTCCTCGCCGCCTTTGCCCCTGCGCCTTATCAGCCGAGTGTTCAAGCCTGGACCTTCAACCGGTTCACCGTTTTTGAGGCGATTGAGAAGACCGCCGCGGCGGGATCGCAGAACATCGAACTCTTCCCGGGTCAGAAGCTTGCGCCAGATTCCGACGCGAAGGTCGGACCGGAGATGTCGGCGGATGCGCTACAGAAGCTGAAAGAGAAGCTGGCCAAGCACAACGTGCGCGCCATCGCCTTCGGGGTCACCGGCATCTCCCGCGACGAAGCCGGTGCAAGGCCGCTGTTCGTCTTCGCAAAGTCGCTCGGCATCCAGATTCTAAACACCGAAAGCACCGACGCCATGGACACAATTGAGAAGATGGTGAAGGAATACGACGTCAAAGTCGGCTTCCACAACCACCCGCGCCAGGCGAACAATCCGAACTACAAGGTTTGGGATCCCGCGTACGTGTACGAGCTCGTGAAGAACCGCGACAAGCGAATCGGCTCCTGCGCCGACACCGGCCACTGGGTCCGAAGCGGCATCAAGCCGATTGACGCCATCAAAACCCTCAAAGGCCGAATCGTCAGCAGCCACCTGAAGGACCTCCACGAATTCACTCCCGGCGGCCACGACGTGGTGTTCGGAACCGGAGTAAGTGACGTACCTTCAATTCTTGC
>Ga0164295_10000517_pt1 | contig 33001 bp, 42 predicted proteins | sample GEODES006metaG_FD_111798 | JGI IMG/M metagenome (GOLD analysis project Ga0164295, IMG submission 111798) | Oligotrophic lake water microbial communities from Sparkling Lake, Wisconsin, USA - GEODES006 metaG | ecosystem: Environmental > Aquatic > Freshwater > Lake | place: USA: Sparkling Lake... | reverse complement strand
CGGAGTTGGTGTCGGAGTTGGTGAAGGCGTTGGTGTCGGAGTTGGTGTCGGAGTTGGTGAAGGCGTTGGTGTTGGTGTTGGTGAAGGCGTTGGTGTTGGTGTTGGTGAAGGCGTTGGTGTTGGTGAAGGCGTTGGTGTCGGAGTTGGTGTTGGTGTCGGAGTTGGTGTTGGTGAAGGCGTTGGTGTCGGAGTTGGAGTTGGAGTTGGAGTTGGAGTTGGAGTTGGTGCAACGCCAGTAGTTGTAAATGTTTGCGTTAATCCATACATAAAGCCTGAATATGCGAATGGTCCGGTGTAGGCCAACAATTGAGCACGGTAGTAATACTGAGTGCCTGGCGTTAGTCCTGTGACCGATGCGTTGACGGCTGTCGTATATCCACTCGTTACCGCAAATGGAGTTCCATTAATTGCCGTGAAGGTTTCAAAAGTAGAACTGGTTGAATAAGCGAAGCTATTTCGGCTGTTACTGCCTCCCGCATTCATGGAAGATGACAACCTAACAGTGCTATCTGTTACCAAGCTGTGTGATGCAGAGAAGATGATTGGCATCACCGGATTCACATAGGCGGTTGCTACGGTGCCAAAAGTTTTGCCTGACTCATTATTTGCATCAAATCGTAAGTAGTAAGTTCTTCCGGGAACCAAGCCGGTTACTTCAACCGAGATTGGTGTGGTGGTGTCAGAATTTACTATTGGAAGAGTGGCTTTTCCGACCCCTGCGGTGAAACCGGAATCTGTTGCATAGTTAAAGACCACAGTTGTAGGTTGAGATTGCGGATTGACAAATCCTGTAAAAGTTTGGGATATAGAACTCACACCTGAGGTGGGCGCCGTGGTTGTAACCGTAGGAGCTAATCCTGGTGCAACGAGAGTTTTGAAAGTTGATGCACTCGATAGCGAATAACCAATTGCGTTATATGCACCGATTTTGTAATAGTAAGTTGTATCACCCAAGAGATTTATTGGTGTTGCGTTTAAATCCATTGCACTAGATCCGTAAATCGATGATGTGCTTCCACTGATTGTCTTTACATTGGTGAGAAATGTTGGGTCTGGGGTGTACATAATCTGAACTTCAGTCGCAAGACCATTTGGGTTGATTGATCCATTTAATATGGCACTGAAGGCGGTGATAGATGACGCGCCAGTAGGTGCGATAGTTGGTGCAGCATTTGTCGCAGCTTTTGTAGTTATGGTGTAAGTAGGTGAGTTAAAAGAACCTAAAGAATTTTCTCCAACTAACCTGAAGTAATACCTAGTAATTGCAGTTAAAGAGGTGAGTGAAACACTTGCTGAAAGCACATCTGAGCCAGAAACTGTTGCATTAACCGGCGTCGCAATTCGAAGTGATGTAGCAAAAGTGACATCTGTTGAGAATTCGATACGCGCTGTAGTGCTTAAGCCTTCTGGGTTAATCGCCATATTAATCAAAGCGCTCGAATTTGTGATCGCCTCTACCGATTTAAATTCCACTTTTGGCGCAGAATAAGCGGGCCAAGTATCTGTCGGTGAGACATAAAGCAACTTATTTGGAGTTAAGGCATCAAGTCCTGTGATCGCATTTTGGGTAGCTGATGAAGTAATTGCCGCTGTTACTTGAGCTACCGTGGCAGTTGGGTAAAGTCCACGATAGACAGCGGCGGCTCCTGCAACGTGCGGCGATGCCATCGAAGTTCCAGAAATGGTGCGAGTTGAACTATTGGAGTAGATCCACCCACCAGTGATATCAGATCCTGGAGCATTTACATCTACACACGTTCCAAAATTGGAATAAGAGGACCGAGAATCGATCACCGTGGTTGCTCCAACTGTGATGGCATTGATTGCCGATGCAGGTGATTTTGTACATGCGTCAGTGCGCTCATTTCCTGCTGCAACAACTACTGTGATTCCTGAGTTAACCAGTCTTTCAACGGCATCATTTAAAGATGTAGATTTATTTCCACCGATACTCAAGTTAAGAACTGCCTGTGTCATTGGGTTTGGGTTTGCAGGGGAGAGAACCCAATCAAGTGCGGCAATTACACCCGAGACTGATCCGCTTCCTGCGCAGTTCAATAAGCGAATTGGGACGATAGTTGCATTTTTTGCAATTCCATATTTGGTACCTGCTGCTGTGGTTGCCACGTGTGTACCGTGTCCATTGCAATCTCGAGTTCCCCGGCCATCATTAAATCCTGTGTAACCGGAAGGCGATATTCGGCCAGCTAAGTCTTCGTGCTCTAATACTCCGCTGTCGCCAATATAAATTGTGCTGCCGGTACCAGCACTTAGGTATTCGTAGTTTCCTGGAGTTGCATAGTTAACCTTTTCGCGCTGATCAATACGATCAATTCCCCACGCAGGGGTTTCCGATTGGATTGTCGACATCGTAACGGCAGTATCGGCCTCAATTGATTTTACATATTGAAGTGATTGCACAAATGCAATCTGGTAATCTGCCAAATCGGCGACAAAACCGTCAAAGGCATATTCAAATTCGTCGCCTATTGAAATTCCAGCGCTACGTAATTGTTCGCGAACAAGATCGTTAAAGTCACCATCAACCGAGATGATGTAGGTTCTTTGAGGAGCGATGATTTCAGCGGCTTGGGCAATGGCAGTATTTGCCATGGCAATAACCAGGCTAAGGGCGATTACTGCCTTAGCCTTGCCTTTGCGCCGAATGGTCTTCACACCAATTCCACCGTTTTTCTCGCCCTAAATTATGCGGTCTTCATGCTCAATGTTAGATGTAAAGGCTGCCCATGGGTCGATTTGGGAGCAAGGATCGGTTCAGCAAGAGATTCTGAAGGGGCTAAGGCTAGGATTCCGATATGAGCGTGAAAAATCGTATTTGGGCATCTGGGCTAAGCCTAACTCTAGTTTTTAGCGCTCAAATGATGCTTTTTGGATTGGCGCCCTTAAATGCCGCCTCAATAAAAAATGGTGATCCATGCTCTCCCGTGGGGGCCACTTTCAAGCAATCTGGTGTCACCTTTGTATGCAGTAAATCAGGCAGCGCAGGGGTATGGAAATCAAAGAAGAAGTCCTCATCTAAAGACACGGTGGAGGAATCTTTCGTAATGCCAAAAGTGGTTGGAATGAACCTTCAGTTAGCCCAAGACTTACTTCAATCAAAAGGGAGCTTTGTTCTAGACCAAGAGGATTTTAAAGGGCTAAGCCGTTTTCAAGTTCTTGACAGTAATTGGAAGGTTTGCGCACAATTACCTGCTGCCGGCAAGAAAGTTGGCGTATCTACGGTGGTTACGCTTTCATCAGTAAAACTAACCGAGAAATGTTAGATCGATCAGTTATGACTAATAAGGAGAAGACTGCATGGTAAGCAAGAAGATTTTTTCAGCGATAATTATAGTTCTATTGTCAGTTTCGCAGAGTCCAAGCGCTTTTGCAGCAGCGAAAGCTGGAGCTAAGTGCACCAGAGCTGGAGCGAAAGAGACAGTTAAGGGTGTTCAGTTGACTTGCGTGAAAACTGGAAAAAATCTTGTCTGGAGCCAGTCAAAGAGCACGGCTCCGAAAGAGAATGTCAACCAAAGTAATGCACGTAGGAAAGCAGCGAGCTATCTTTCTTACTCAGCATTTTCTCGCTCCGGATTAATTGAACAACTTGAATTTGAGGGTTTCAGTAACTCTGATGCAATTTATGGTACCGATGCACAAAATACTGACTGGAATAAGCAGGCTGCAAAGAAAGCAGCCAGTTACCTTTCTTACTCAGCATTTTCTCGCTCCGGGTTAATCGAACAACTCGAATATGAAGGTTTTACACCCGAACAAGCAACCTTTGGTGCTGACAGCACAGGCTTGAAGTAAGAAGTAAAAACAGAAGCCCCGGTTAATTTTCGCCGTGGCTTCTGTTTTTAAATTATGCAGTCGATGGAGTTGCTAAAGGCTTAACTCTTCTCTGCAAAGGGAGTGAGTCTGCCACCAACAACCATGGCGGCGCCGATTAGTACGAGATTTTTAACTATGTACTGTCCCTCAAGAGTTAAATCAAATGGAAAAGATTGAAAACATACTTCAGGAAGTAGTACGAGAGGCAAGAAAGTTCCGGGCATTTGCAGGGCAAGCAGAAAGAGCCCAACGCGAATAAAGGAAGGAAAGAGTAGACATATTCCTATTGTTGCCTCCCAGATGCCCAAAATCGGAATGAAAACATCAGGATTAAACCAATAAACAGTCTTTGTAATTAGGTCGTTAGCTGGACTGTTCCCGAAAACCTTAAGAACTCCAAACCAAATAAAAATTATTCCAAGTGAGATTTGAAGCGCAGGCATACTGACCCGATTAAGAAATTTGATTAGATTTAGATCAAATGTCTTGAGGTCACCGAATTTACTCATATTTTTATCCATTCTCACTTTTTTCACTTTCTTTATTTTACCCATCTTTGACTCGCCAAGTGAGTTAGAATTTCTACGTGAGAAGTTATGAGGTGGCTCACGCATGAGCGAAATAATCGTTATTTATGATGGCCAATGCGGATTGTGCAAAAATTCTATTTCATGGGTTTCTAAGAAACTTGAGATTAACGCGATTGATTTCCACACAGCAGATCTTGCGCAATTTGGATTAAGCGCAGAACAATGTTCGCGTGAAGTCTTTGTAATCACCGAGCAGCACCGCTTTAGCGGGGCTCAAGCGGCAGCTTTCCTATTAAAGTGCAGAGGAAACAAAGTAATGTCAGCGCTAATCAATCTTTCGGGCCCGCTTGGTCACATCGTTTACAAATGGGTGGCAGGCCACAGAAACTCATGGCCGGTAAAAATGCTTTCGCGACTTCTTAAGCCTAGATAATTCCTTGCTCTAAACCCTTTAGCACTTCTTGCGCGCGCACCTTTAATTCAGGCAGATCACTTAAGCGATTTAGTCCAAATACTTGTTGGCTCATTCGATGATTTTTAGCAAAAGTTTCTCTATGTCGATCTAGAAAATCCCAATAAAGAGTTGTAAATGGACAAGCATCGGCGCCAACTCGCAGCTTCGGGTTATAGGCGCAAGGTTTGCAATAGTCAGACATCCGAGAAATGTAGGCACCACCTGCGGCATAAGGCTTTGTCATCATTTGTCCACCATCGGCGTGAACACCCATTCCAATAACATTTGGAACCATTACCCATTCAGTGGCATCAATAAATACTTCGCGCATCCAATCTAGAAATTCTTGTGGATTGGTTCCGGTAATCAAGGCCAGATTAGATAGAACCATCAGTCGGGGGATGTGATGCACCCAAGCTCGGCTTTGGATATCTGCACCAATTTCCTTCATGCAGTTCATCTTGGTGGCGCTTGGATCTGAAAAGAGCGGCAAAAGCGTTCGGTTGGCACCTAATTGATTATTTGTTCGATACTCAGGCCCTAAAAACCAATACATCCCGTTTACATACTCGCGCCAACCAATTACCTGACGAACAAATCCTTCGGCGGATTCGATTGGAATTTTTCCAGCCTCAAAAGCTTTCATCGCTGCATCAATTACTTCACTGGGATGGAGTAAACCGTTGTTTAAGTAAGGAGAAAGCAGTGAATGGTGCAGCGCCCAATTCTGCGTGGTCATCGCATCTTCGAGCGGCCCAAACTCGGCAAAATGGTTATCTATAAAATTCTTCAACTGGACAAGTGCGCCTTGGCGCGTTGTAGCCCAGTTGTTTGTTGGCAGGTGAGAGAGCTCAGCTGCTACTTCTTTATCAATCTCATCTCGCTTATGCTCTAAATATGCCGGACCCTCATATTTCTTAGGTGGCGGCATGCGGTTATCTTTATCAAAGTTCCATGACCCGCCTATCGGATCTGTTCCTGCCATCAATACATTTAGGCGCAGCCGTTGCTTGCGATAGAAATTCTCCATCAGGTAAGACTTTTGCTCATCTGCCCAAAGTTTAAAGAGCGTGCGAGAAGTCAGAAAGAAATCGTTTTCAACAAAAGTTACTTTGTGGTTTTTAAGCGCCTCATATTGGCGAAAAGAACTTGGCTCGGCACATACGATCGGCAATGCCCCGTGTTTCTTAGCCATTTCCTTTAGCCCATCAATTGTTGTGGCAGCTTTTATATACTCAACTTGGAAACCTTCAACTTCTAACGTTTGTGCAAAATGGCGGGCGCTAGAGATTAGAAAAAACAGCCGCTCCTTATGCCAATTTCGCCCCGTGGTCATGCGCGCACTCTCCACAAAAACAATCAGATCTGATTTGGGGTCAGCGCCCTTAAGCGCACCGTGCTTGCGATGCAGGTGATCAAATGGGATATAGATAGCGCGCTTCATTTATTCTCACGGCACCGATCACTGCAGTACTTCACTTCAGACCAATTCTTGGCCCACTTCTTGCGCCATTCAAATTCCAGGCCACAGCGCACACAGACTTTTGGCGCAAAACCATTCTTGACCTTTGCTACGCGCGACATTGGGCAAGCGTAATCCAACACCGAGCGTGCGCCAGTCGAGTATTTAAAGATTTCCTATCGAGCCCTTATATAACTCTCACAACAGGTCTACCTTGGCCAAAGGAAGAAATATTCACTACTTTTCAAGAAGGAGTAAAAATTGAGCAAAGATAAGGATGAAGTAACCAGTCTAATAAATCTGTATATCGAAGGCGCTGGTAAAGGTAATGCAGAAAAATTAAATAAAGCATTCCATTCGAGCGCACGTTGGTTTGGCACAATGGGTGGAACTGACTACGACATGGATAAGGCTGGCTTTGTGGAGTTAATGGTTGGTTCACCGGGCGATGCCGGACAACTCGTAGCAAAGATAACTGATATCCAAATCGATGGAACTGCGGCAACGGCAACTGTAAAAGAGGAAGGTTTCTGGGGAACTCTTTCATTCACTGATTACTTCACATTATCGGTCCTTGAAGGTCGCTGGCAGATAACTTGTAAGACATTTGCACATACTGGAGGAGAACACTGATGACTAAGAAGAACATTGCACTCGTCACAGGAGCTGGTGGTGGTATCGGTGCTGGAATTGCTAAGACTTTAGCTGGTGATGGCTTCACGGTTATCTGTGTTGATAAAGATGCAAAAAAGGTAGAGAAAATATCTGCATCTATCCCTGGGTCACATTGGTTTGCACTCGATGTAACCAAGGAGAGCGAGATAGTTGCGCTACGTGACTCTTTGGCGAAAGGTATTGGAAACCCAACGCACGTGGTTAACTCAGCGGGCATTTTCTTTGAGCACAATCTTCTCACCTTCACCGAAGAAGAATTTGATTCGATGATGAATGTAAATATCAAGGGAATGTTCTTTATGTGTAAAACATTTATCCCTGCGATGGTTGCCGCCGGCAAAGGAAATATCGTAAATATTGCATCAACTGCCGGATTACGTGGTGGGCGCAATAGACCGATTTACTCTGCCTCTAAAGGCGCCGTTGTTATGTTTACTCGATCCATTGCAATTGATTTTGGGCCTAAAGGCGTTCGCGCAAATAGCGTGGCACCAGGCCTAATCGATACGCCTATGGCCTCTTGGTTAAGCGATGACAAAGAAGCGCTAGCCAAGTGGGAGAAAACTATTGCTGCTCAAAGAATTGGCACACCCGATGACATTGGTAAGGCAGTTAGCTACCTAGCATCCGATGCTTCATCCTTTGTCTTTGGTGAAACCCTCGTTGTCGATGGCGGGGGAATGGCTTAACCAAGGTAGCGATAACTTTCAAGGCTCTTTTTCTCTCTGCGTCCTATAAGATTCGGGCTTATCCAAGAGAGAAGAGAGATGTCATGGGCGTTTGCGCTTGCGGTCACACCAGAGATGAAGAGAAGAATTGCGATGGAACACATAAGGTCGTTAAGGCTGTAAAGGCTGAATTGGCTGAAAAGCTTGAGGCCAACGGCTTCCCGCATGCCTCTGAATACGTAAAGAACAACTAAGCCCTGTATTTGTCCAACATTTCCAGTTTGGACATGCAAAGTTCAGGTTTCAGAATTAGCATTTGGGCAATCGTAAGAAATCCACAGACCAAGGAGAGAGATCATGGATGAAAAAGGTTTATTAGAGCTTTGGAACACAAAGCGCTCACAGATTATCAACGCTCAAGTCGCTCCAACTCTTTTGTTAATTGCGATATTCGTATTAGCCGCATTCGGAAAATTTGAAAACGCATCAGATGGAGCTAAATACCTAACTGTTGGCGTTGCCGCAGCCACTGGAATCCTGGCGATAATTTCACAATACGCCGCTATCCGTGAGGCTGAAGCACTTCTTGTAGATCTAAAGAGAATTGAAAAGCCATCAGCGCTTGCAACCAAAATTGCAGATTCTCGTGGCCTTCTATCTCTCTCAGCAATTGCAATGGTTGGCCTAGGCGTCGGCGTCTTCGCACTCGTTGTATGGACAGTGCTGGGCTAATTCATTGAATAAATTTCTGATTCTGGCAGCCTTCATCGTCATTCTTTCGGTGATGTTGATTTCCTACGATCGCCCCGCAAAAAAGAAGCAGAAAATTACCGGACGCGGCGGAGACTTCGAGTCCTAATCAGTCAAAGATTTATTATAAAAAGACCCCGTCAGAAATGGCGGGGTCTTTTTATTCTCTTTGCCTGTAGTGCGCCACTAAACTCACGCTATGACACTTAACCTCGAGCGCGCACTACAACACATGTCTTGGGCAAACCAAGAGGTTTATAAATTGATCATCACTCTTCCCGATGAAGCGCTAAATGCCTTCGCAACCGATCCTGAATGGACTGTCGGTGAAATCCTGCGACACATCGCATCTTCATCCGGGGGCTACGGCGCACGTCTTAAAGGAATTGATGCCGAGGTATTAGTCCGGCCAAAGACGATGCAAGAGTTGCAAGTAATCGCCAAGCAGTTGCTATCAAATGATGCACAGCTTCTCGAACTTGCCAACGTAACCGATGAAAAAATTGCTGTCATCCGTGAAGGCCAAACTACGCACTGGATGCGCTCAACAATTGTTACGCAAGCAATTCACCACGCAACCGAACACCGCGCACAAGCGGTCTGCGCGTTAGAGGCCAAAGGTTTTAAAGCGGTGAACCTTGATGACTTTGACGTGTGGGCATACGAAATCAATAACGACTAATTAACTCATGCGCCATCTAAGAAATGCCTCTCAACTTCTCCTAGGCGCAGTCCTTGCCTATGCCGGTATCGGCCATTTGACTACGAACCGTTTGGAATTTCAGGCACAGGTTCCAACTTTGCTTAAAGATTATGCCGACTTCGTTGTCTTGGCATCTGGCGTAGTAGAGATTCTTCTAGGAGCTTCATTGATCGCTCTTTGGAAATACCGCGCGCGGATCGGTTTGCTCGTAGCACTTTTCTTCGTCGCAATCTTCTGGGGAAATATCTCGCAATATATAAACCACACCGATGCATTCGGACTCAACAGTGATCGAGCCCGCGCAATTCGCCTGCTCTTTCAACCGCTCTTAGTTGCATGGGCGCTCTGGTCCACTGGTGCTTGGCGCGCCCTTGTAAAAGCAAAGAGATTTAAACTTTAAGCGTGGCTATTTAACCAATCACCAACGATTCGCTTAAAGCGCGCCGGCTCTTCTAGATGTGGTGTGTGAGATGACTCGGGAAAAAGCTCCCAAGTTGATCCTGGGATTAATGAATGAATCTCACTAACCATCGCAGGAGTTGCCTCATCAAATTGGCCAGAGACTAGAAGTGTTGGAACGTTGATATTAGCTAATCCATCACGGATATCCCATGTCTTTAGAGTGCCAATGACATGGAATTCACTTGGGCCATTCATCGTGTGATAAACCGTTGGGTCTGCCGCTAATTGGGCAAAACTTTCAAGCAGACATTGCGGTTGTGGGATGCGACAGAGATGGCGATCATAGAAAACACTTACAGCTGCTTCATAGGCCGGATCATCAGTTGTGCCATCTGCTTCATGTTTAAGTAACGTTGCTTGAATATCTGGCGGAAGTAGATCACGCAACTTATTTGCTTGAGAGACCCAGGTGTTCATGCTAGCGGGGGAGTCTGCAACGACTAGAGCTGTAAGACCAGATGGACGCGTGATTGCAAATTGCATTCCCAACATTCCACCCCAAGATTGGCCGATAATTGCAAAGTTATCGGCAATACCAAGATGTTGAGTGAGAAGAACGAGCTCTTCCATGAATAATTCTGGTGTCCAGAATTCCTTCGGCGCATCCGGCAAATGTGTTGAATTACCGCAACCGATTTGATCGTACAAGATAGTTGCACGACCAGTTTGTGCGATCTGCTCAGCAATTGGTATTACATAGTTATGTCCTGAGCCTGGCCCACCATGTAAAACGAGAAGTGGAGTTTTGCCAGATTTAAGGTCACCGATTACGCGATACCAAGTGTTGCCGTGCTTCCATTTCATCACTTCGCTCATAGCGTCTCCTAGGAATTCTATGGGGCACAGACCACCCCTTGCGATGGGTAAAGCATTGCATCTCACCCGCAAAAAGGCATTAGCAACTTCAAAGTATTTTCGATAGCTAGGATCTAAAGTGCTTGATTAATTTAAGAATCAGAGCGCACCCAATAAAACTCACCATCACACTCGAGAATCTTGGCACACATGGCATTTAACGACTTTGCACCGTTGTATTGCTCGACCTCGTGACCCCAACTTGTGGTTCCAACAACCAACCCTTCATTATCGACCAAGGGCCCGCCACTATTACCGTGTGAAGTATTGGCAGTTATAAAGATTTCATTATTGGTGGCATTTAACACCGAACCAAATGAAACCGAGCCTTCATATCCATCGGCACTTCCCAAGACCATCACCCAATATCCCGGCCATGGTTCTGCCTGCGATAAGCCCAATGGCTTTAACTTCAACCCTGTTGCCAGAACAGCCAAGTCATTTTCTTTATCCCATTTAATAACGTATGCCGGAACTTCCTTTTTATAAAGCTCGGCCACCGTTAACTTGCCCTTGCCGTCGATACATTTCTCGATCACATGGTGGTTTGTAATCAGCGTCGTCGGGTTCTTCTCATCCATTCCATTTTTAAGTTCGATCGCCCACGCCGTACCCATTGCAAAATCATCTTTCGAGAAATCACAGAAGACGCTAACCGTTGATTCCTGCGTTCTCTCTACAAGTTCACCGACACTTCGCGGCTGCACATACCCATCTTGCTGCGGATCAGATTGATGAAATTGATCCGAGGGCGAGCAGGCAAGCATGAAAGCACCAAGTGCAAATGGCGTAGCGATGATGGCAAGTGCGGCAACAAACTTGTTAGATGCAGAGTTAGTCATGTGACTGAGCGTAGGGGGAGGGTCTGACAAATCGATGGAACTGGTGAAAATGAGCCAATTTCATTGCCCGGGAGCCCGCGAAGGTGTATTTTCGCGTTACTCGGATCGGAAAGATCCAACATTCAAATTCAATCTTTTGAGGTGGGAAAATGTTCCATATAAAATTGGTTAAGACTTCCACAATATTTTTAACCGTAGCCTTTGCCAGCTCTTTACTCACTTCACCTGCCGCCAATGCTGTCTACACAGTGAAACCAAAAATAGGACAGTGTTTTCAATACACGATGGCTCAAGTTTCAGCGGCGTATCCAACTAAGAACCCAACAAGTTGCTCTTTTTCACACAATATGGAGACCTTCGAGGTTGCAACATGGCCGCTGAGCACTAATCCCGCAGATATGACTGATGAAGATAAGTCGCTCATTGCCGCGGAATATTGCGATTTTTGGGGAACTTTTCCAAATGCCGAAAATAGCCGATTAAGTAAGACAGAGTTTAATTATTGGGCTTGGTACACACCTAGCCGTGCTGCTTGGGCGAAAGGTCAGCGTTGGATTCGTTGCGATGCAATGATCGGAAAATTTACAACGGCTGAGTCCTGGCCTCCATATGCCCACATCTCCTGGAAGGGCACGAAGTTAGGCAACCTTTACTAGTAGAAAATAGTAAAGCGGTCACCGAGAATTCTCGATAACCGCTTTACGGGAATTGATTACGCTTCGTTAACGACCAAGGTTTTCACTAAAGTATCTCGTAGCGTGCGCTGTCCTTTGGTGAAATACCAGATTGTTTCCATCACATACCAAGCAATTAAGGCAAGCGTTCCCAAAATGGCGAAGGAGATTAAATTTAGAAAACCTGCCGCCATGCTAATTGCCAACATGAGCAGGAATTCTCGCACAGCCATATGTCCCCAAGTTACTTGGCGCTGTGTATCGGCTGCGTAAACTCGAATCTTGAGTATCTTCTTTCCGGGTGTCTGACCTTCACCCCAAACAACAAGGCTCCAAATCATCCAACCAATTCCGAGTGTCAAGAAAGCCAGTGCGCAATCTAGGGCGTATGCACCCAGTCGATGCTGAAAAGAGGCAAGCCTCATATTTGAATTATTGAGATTGTAACTAGGAATAGTTCCGCTCCATGATTCATTTGGTTCTGCTGTAGACATTGTGGCCCTCCGCCTCTAGATTAGAAGTCAGAGTATGGGGTTTACCCTAAATTCACAATGATCCCAGCCTACTAAAGGAGTTTTATAATGATTGATTTCAAGAATGCCAGCTTTGTAAAACTTCGTGAAGTAGCAAATGCTGAAGGACAAGACATGGTCGGAGCTCTTCTAATTGATGGCGAGAGTATCTTCGCATCCTTTAAGGGCATGAGAGATATGACCATATTTACGAATAAGAGAATTATTGCTGTAAACGTACAAGGCATAACTGGCAAGAAGGTAGATTTTACATCGCTTCCATACAGCAAAGTTCAAGCTTTCTCTCTTGAATCTGCCGGAACCTTTGACCTTGATGCAGAACTAGAGCTTTGGTTTAGTGGATTAGGCAAAGTTCGCTTCGAATTTAACTCAAAATTTGATGTAAAGGCATTTAGTAAATTCCTCGGTGGTTACTTACTTTAATTTAGAGCCTATGAAGCAAGCAGTAGTGCGACTACCAATCGCAGTGTTTGGGGTCTTCATTAAAAGTTGGAGGGGAGCTTATGGCTAAAAATTTCTGCGTGCATTGCGGCGAGGAGTTACCCGCAGTAGCAAAATTCTGTTCAAGTTGTGGCAAAAAAATCGAATCAGACTTAGAGAGCGCCGATGAATCACAACCTCAAGCTTTTGATTGGGTTTTTGCGCAAGAAAAAACTGGTAAGTATGACAATCGTCAAGAAGACCTTAGAAGTTACCTTGGGAATCACAAAGTCAAAGATGTACGTAAATTCTTTGCCAAAGGACTTGAACTACATTTTCCTCAAACCTTAAATGAAAAATTATTTGGTGATGAAGATGAATATGGCAATTTTGTTTTCTGGGAACACAAACTCGCCCTCAAATATAAGGGATTGCATCAGCTACAGGAAAATGTAGGGTGGGGAAATCGCGATTATGCTTTTTTAACTGAAAATTACCTGGTATTAGTAAATGACTCTATTAATTTAATGATGGTGGCAAAGAATAAGGATTTGTTCCACGTAATTAAGTGGGATGAGATAGATCAAATTGTCGTCGCCCTTGATAGTTACGTTGAGAAAGGTTTTGCAACCATTGTTGAATGGCACTGGCGAATACAGTTTCAGTTGGCCAGTGGGCAGGTTTATGAGCGCCTTCTGTACATAGGAATGAACGAAAAGGGTTACAACGAAAATATCAATTCATCTCAGTACATGTTGGGACAAATGGGTCACTTGTGTGGGAAGAAAGGCAAGCCAAACATCATTCTCTTAGTCGAGGGTTCTTCTGTCCTAAATGACATGACTCCAAAATTTGGTTTCGGAGTATTCAAGGAGATCTAATGCGCGCAAAAACTATATTAGTAATTGGATTTGTGCTCCTACTTTCCTCCCTACCTTCGGCAAGTGCCATTACCTGGCAAGAGCAAATGCTGGTTTCCATTAATTCAATTAGGGCAGAAAAATCTTTGGCTCCGCTAGCGATGTGTCGGCCGCTAGCAAAGTCGGCTCAAGGCTATGCAAAAGTAATGGCCTCACAGAATTTTTTCGATCACACGGGTAAAGATGGTTCAACTCCAGGTAGTCGAATTCAGAAAGCTGGTTATGACTGGATGAACCCTAAGGAGGGTTCGATGATTGCCGAGAATATTGCCGCCGGACAAAACTCAGTTCCAGAGGTGATGAAGGGCTGGCGTAAATCCAAGTCTCACTATAAAAACATGGTGACTCCCGAATTCACCCATGTGGGCTTTGGGATGGCCATCAACGAGAGGTCCAAATATAAGAAATATTGGGTACAAAACCTAGGTTTTGGCGCTACTTGCTAGAAATGTTAGAGATTTAGATTGAAATTCACCTATTCAAATTGAAATTAACCTATTCAAGATGCTTAATTACCTCTAGATTCCCCTAATGACCAATTGGAGAAGAACCTCAATCATCTCAGTGGCCTCTTTGGCCCTGGGCCTCTTGAGTTTCGGAGGCACCCCTGCGCGGGCTGCTGAAATTCCAATCCCAGAGACAGAGAGCAGCCTATTTATTTTGGATGTCTCAGGTTCGGTCAATTCGGTCGAACTCTGGAAAAGTCTAAGAAATTCTATTATCGCCAAATTAGAACAGCCATTTGGGAGTCCAATCGCAAAAAAAGATGGGAAGCGAAGATTGCCAGTTGATGTTTCAGTGACGAGTGTTTCTAAAAATTCAGCAAATTCGCCAATTTTTACAATCGTTAACAAAAAAGATAGTAAGGAAATTTGGGGAGCTATCGATATAGCCTATCCGAGGTCTTCCAAAGCCCGCTGGGAAGTATTCGATAGGGGATTCTTTGGCGATAAAGGCATATGGACAGATCTAATCAAGATTTTCGAAGAGCCTAATATTGTTATTCCAACCAGCACATCTTGTATTAGCTCTGCGCTAGCGAAATTAAATGTAGGAGACCCCTTCCTTCAGAGAGCAAAGACGGAGCAGAAAAAGCTAATTCTAGGCGTTATGTGCGAGAAGTTAATTAAGATTGCTAAAAATTTGCAGTCAGCTGATGCTTACTTTTCTAAGGTAAATTGCAAAAAGAATGAAATCTGTTCAGATATAACTGGTGCTATTTACAGATCAACAAGCCTTGCGGAGGATTTAGCCCGCACGAGCGATAAACTTAAGCCAGCACTATGCATAGCGGTGGCTTCAGATATGCTCCATGAATCCAAAGGAATGGCAAAGACAAGTAATCTCAACAGTAAATACATTGCAGAGACAGCAGCCACAACAAAAATAGCTAAAGATTTAGGGTTTAAAGCAGCCGAGTCTGTGGGAATTAAATTCCCGGAATCGATTACGACCAGGGTTGTGATGGTAGGCATAGGCTCAGGTCCAACACCTATCGCCCTTGAACGAAATTCTTTCCTACTGGCTTACTGGCAAGGGTTTTGGACATCTGCTGGAGTGAAAGTTTCCAATCAAGCCAAATCTCTTAACCAAGCATGTTCAAACTAGATAAATACCGGAAGGAATCTAAATTATGAAAACGCCCTTTCATTCGTTCTCGCGAGCAAAACGAGAGGCGCGTCGTCGTGGCCGTTCTCATGGCCGGCAAGGTCTGCCCAGCCACGAATGGACCGGTGGACCCGTTCCCTACCTAGAAACTTTGCATTCTAAGTATGGGCAGAAAATTGAAGTCTTGTATCAGTCACTTCGGATCAGCGAAGGTCAATCGATTACTTCACAAGAAGAAGACGTTGCTGATAAGCAGTCTCAGGAGTATCAGATCAACCAAAGTGAGCAAGAAAGATCTATGTATGAAAACCAACTCTCCACTTTGTTACAGGTAAAAACTGGGGAATTAAATGAAAACCCCACCGGAAAGGCGACTAGACACCGTCATATCCCTATCTGGGTTTATATCTCTGCGCTAGCAGCACTTGTGATCGGAGAATTTTTCGTAACGCTACCGGCTGTTGAACTTCTCTTGGGTGATGAACAATGGAAAGCGTTCATAATTACTGCGAGTTTAGCTATTTTGAGCATAATCGCAGCTCACATAATTGGGTTAACTTTTAAAATTGCAATTGACCGAGACCGCCCGCAACCAAGTGCCCAGATCTGGGCTGCCGCTATCGTTGGATTATTCATTGCCGTACTTGTCTTGATGCTTTCATCTCTTCGAAGTGGAAGTGTTAGTGGCGTACCAGTCAAACTAGGAATCGGTAGCGACGAGGTTTTTGGAACAGTTCTCTTTTTCTTTATCCAGATAACCTTTATTCTCTGCGCCATTGCCTTGTCTTACTACAATCACTCTGAGATTGAGAGCGACATTTCTCGTTCGAAGAGAAAGATAAAATCTTTGACAAAGAAAATACGAGGCTTGAGTCGATCACGCTTGCTTCCTGGCCGGGGTAATTTGACGCCAGAAAAACGTGTAGTTCAAGTCAAGGCGATTATCACTCATATGCGACTGCTTGAAGCCGAATATCGCGAACTTTGTGCAATCTATCGAGGTGCAAATTTACTAGCCCAGAAGGTTTCATTTTCCGCGCCAGGGCCTGGGCTGACGGAACCGACTCTAGATATTCCTGAGGAGGAGTGACATGAGTAATTCTTCTTTTCAAAAACTCTTCAATCGTCGTCCAACAACGGCAACAATCGGACTGAGCATCGCTGCGATTTCATTTTTTGCAACGATATTGCAAGGAATTATTTCTCTACTCTCATCCACTAACACCTTCTTCTTCGACTTTGTCTCCGGTGTCGATCTTGGGGGTGGGGGCATAACTTTTAGACAAGCAATTGTTGGTTGCTCCTGGGCGCTAATTGGGTTAATTGCTTGTTATAGGGCCCAAGAGCCGAGCAACCTGGCACGCTTTACCGTGTTGGTGGCCTCGGGTGTCAAACTCTTCGCATTTCTTGCCTATTCAGATGAAGTCTCAATTTCGATTTGGCAGTATTTATTGAGGCTCGCTTTTGCATCAGCACCAATAATTTTGCTCTTGCTTCCACCCAGCAACCAATATTACGGACGGCAACAGTAGTTTTCTTTAGCACCACTGCATTCCTGCTTTGACGATCCCCTTGCGTCCAGGGATCTTGTTTCAGATAAAAATTAGCGGCGGTTGGTATTTACCAACCACCGCTAATTTTTAGTTTTAAACTGGGAATTTCCTTGCAACAAACCTAGTTACTTCAGCTAGAGGCGTTAACCTTTTTCTGCGCTGAATAGCCAACAAATCCCAAGACAATACTTGGTAGCAAGAAGAGTGCGTAAAGGATGAAGAAAACAGCCCCCACCGCATACAAGATTGCGGCAGTTAACTGAAATCCTGTTTTACGCGTGAAGAATCCAACTAATCCAAAGATGATTCCGAGCCAGGTAAGTAGAAGGTGAGGTAGCACTAACAAAGTTGCGATACCTGCTCCAATGGCCTCTGCATCATCGGCAGTCGAAGAATTTGTTCCTACCCAATAGGTGATTGCATAGATTCCGTAGGCAAGTGCAAGAAGCGTTGCCCAAAATGCTGCCTTACTCCGTCTTTCAAACATATGCTGCCCTCCTGTAGATGAATTACGTACCCTGACCCTCTAATTTTATCCCAGCAGGAAGATTTCTATGCGTAAGGCAAGCCTAATTTGCATAGATTTGGCACTTTTTCTCATTAAATCCGGTGATAAAGACTTAACGGAAGCACGGACTATCTATGTTTTCACCCAGACACCTTGTCAGTGGCCTTTGATAACTTCTTGGGTATGGAGAACATACAAGGTTTTGAGGGTTTATCAGCCCTGGAGGAGTCTGCCGTCCGACTCCATGAAATATACAAATCCCTGATGACTGGGGGATTTACTGAAGATGAGGCGCTGACCTTGATAGCAAAGATGACTCAGCCAAAATCAGAATAGCCATTGATATCGGCAAAACTCGAGGTTACCCTTAGTAAATCAAAGCATTAAGGGAGCCGAGTGAAGCTGAGATTAGAAAGTTTGTCGAGATTTTTAATTATCATTCTCAGCGCTTCGCTAATAGCGGGATGCTCAAGCTCATCAAGTAATTCAGCATCAGGTGCCGATACAAAAATATCCTGTGAAGGCGAAGGCGAATTAACATCAGATGGTCTTGGTGGAATTGCCTATGACTTTGAGTGCGAGGTGCCAGATTTCCCAACGAAAATTAAAGATTATGTACTTGATCGAACTGTAGAGAATGAATCGATAAGGCTGTTCGAAGGTCAGAGTTGGCGGCCATTCCTTACTCCGTATAGAGCGGCGAACAGTATGAGCTGTAAGCCAGAAATTTGGGTTCTTCGCTGGCGCAGTCAAAATCCGAGCGTTAAGGTAGATATTTCGGGTACTTATGGCGGCTTTGATGTCGGTAACCCCACTGATTCTTTTGGCGAGCCAATCACTGATGGCAACTTTAATGAAGAAACAGATTGGGTTGCCTTCTATGAACCAGAAAAATTCATAACCGGATCTGCGGGCTATGAAATGGGGCAGTCTTGCTATCAGCCAGTCTTTAGATGGAACTCAAATCCAGCAGGGGATGCAAACTTGGCTGATGTTTCATTCGAATATCAGATTTGGACGTATAAGCAAGAGATTTGATGTTTATTACCTTATAAAATTGAGGAACAAAGAATTGAAGCGAGAGAATTAAACTCTTCTTGAACTACCTTGATACCCCGGGAAAATTGTTTACGTATTGCACCTTAATATCTGGAAAATTACTAACTATCTGAATCTTAAAATCTGGAAAATTATTAACAAATTGCCACTTGCCACATTGATTTGGGAAATTCTTAACCACTTGAACCTTGATATCTGGAAAATTCTTCACCAGCTGCACTTTCAAGTCTGGAAAGTTCTTAACCACTTGAACCTTGCCTGCAAGATAGATTCCCTTAGCAAAGCAGCCAGTGGCATTGCCTGCATAAGCCGTTTGCGTTGCGGCAACCGAAGTCAAAATAATTGAGCTAACTACTGCAGCTCGTTTTATTGATCTCTTCACATTCGCAAGTTTACGCACAGCCATTCTGCAAATCAAGATACTTTCTAGAATTCTATTATTGATACCTATAGAAATGACAAGCCATGCTCACTTATAGGAATTGCGCTTAGAGGTAGCAAGGGGGGGCTAGTGTCTAGGTAACTAGTCCCTATCCGCGGTTGACCCCTGGTAATTAAGAGTGACCAGCTAGGCCCTTGAAGTACTCTTTTATAAGCGAAGCCATGAGTAATCTTCTATTCTCTAGAAAGTCGTCGAAGTCAACATCTATCTCAAGGACATCATCTGGAATACCGTGCGCAGCGAGATTTGCTAACAGTTCTTTTTCGGTTTTGATTTCACCATACTTGGCCTTACCTTTTGCAACGCTTTCTGCAATCTCAACAAAATACTTTTCAGGCGCCTTGTCACTTATGGCTAGGTTGATTCCGCTCTCGGTAATTGCATAGTTTGCAATCTGATTGTACTTAGTCCTTGATAGCCCCTTTTTCCTTAAGTAACTTTTCGGGTAAAGATGATGGATATCTCCTTTAATGCCAACAAGACTTTCGACTGAAACATGAGCCGACAAAAATCCTTCGGTTTTCGCTTTCACCTGGGAGGCAACAAAGACATTCCAGTAAGGGCTAATTGTTGAGGTGGTGACCATCTCTTGAGGCAGGAGGCTGCTCCAGAAAGATGCCGACATCGAGGAACTAACAACGGCTTTGAAGTGTTTTTCTAATCCGACAGTATTTATCTGCCGAATGTCCTGATCAATCTGTGACTCTGTTGAGCCAGAATAGCGTTGAGTCAAAAGTGACATGACAAACCACTGTCTGACTAAGCCATCAAGTTGGTCTGAAGGAATCTTATTTTTACGCCCATGTAGATAGACGATGTAAGCCATATTAAGAGCGTTATTTCCTGAAATAAGAGCGCTCGAGGTGAATCCAGCAGACTTTAAAATCATTACAAAGTTCTTGAAGTTTGTTGCATTAATGAAACGCTCGATTCCCGCTTGGAGGGACTTGAATGAATCCTCAACAATAGATTCTTCATAGATTCTTGTTTCAAAGTTTCGTCCCGAGAGTAGAGCCACCAAGTCGGCCAGTTTCCCACGCCCAAATTCAGAGGTAAATGCAACGCGTAGCATGTCCGTATATCCCGGGTCATAGATATCGTCGGGAAAATCAGCAGCCCATTTGATTTTCGACATAAATGGACCCTCAGCAAAGGACTTATCAACAGATTCGATCTTTGAAAGGAATTCTGGAGATACCGAGAGGTGACAGAAATAATCTATTGTCTTTCGGAGTAAATTTCCATCATATGATTCGTTGGAAGCAATCTTCGACATTGCAAAGTCTGCCTGCGATAGTGTGGTGCCAGAGTTATTTACACGTATAAAGACCTCTGTAACTGTATCGATATCCAAATTACTTAATAAATCAATAACACCAATCTGGTTATTGAGAATTCCCCCTAAGTTTTTTAGAGATTCTGGAACTCTCTCACTGTCGCATTTAGGATTTGCCTCCAGATAATCTTTGGTTATCTTAAAAAGGCTCGCGGAGTTCTTAAAGAATGCTGAAATATCTGGTAGCCATTCTTTATTGGCTAGAATTTTCGGGTTTGAAACTTCAAATGTTTCACTCTGGGGATTAAACGCAATCTTAATGCGCGTTAATTCATAATCCTTATTTATTACTTGAATATCTTGTATGGCAGCCATAAGAGCCGTAACTCGCTGCTGTCCGTCAATTAGAATCTTCTTACCGAAGGCACTGGACCCATCTTTAAGGCGGATGGTGGGATTTTGCCAAGTAATCAAGTAACCAACTGGATAGCCTCGATAGAGTGAGTCCAGAAGGTCACGAACGGCGTTTGCATCCCAGACGAAAGGGCGCTGGATTTCGGGAATAGCTATTTGGTTAGTATCGACCCAGTTGAGGATGTTTCCTACGGTGTGCGGTGTAACCGAATATTGCTGTGTAGACATTACATACCCCGTATCTGCTGGATCGCTTCAGGAAATTAAGGTGAGCCTACTTTGATATTTAACCAAGCTCAATGTTTGAGGTCCTGGAGTATTTTCGATTACGCCTAAACTCAAAATGAATTACTTTGTTTTCCGTGTCTAGTTTATTAGAACAAAGCTACTTGCGATGAATAAGCCCTGGTAGTGGCCAGAATGGCGCTGTCCTTAACCCCCGGGGTGTCAGCGCTGGGGAGTATCTTTAAAGCATGAAGAAAGAGTCAGGCAAGGCCCCTGAAAACCGCGCCGTCTTTATTGAAGTGCCCAAGCCGGTCAATCAAATGGGTAAAAAAGAATTAGATGGATTTATTGAAGAGATTCTGGAAGCTGTCGATGGGCAAAGTGCCACAACTTCCTGCCCGCAGTGTTCCTCTAAGTCTGGGTTAAGGGAGATCTTTTATGGACTTCCAGATGGACCAGTTGATGAGGAGAAGTATGCGGTAGGCGGCTGCTGCATTTCAGATAATGATCCAACGGTTAAATGTATTGAATGCGGGTGGAAGGGGGAGTTTGTGAACAATATAGGACCTGGACCTTTCATTCCAGAATCACCTCAGAGAATAGATACATCCGTTCTTGAAAGAATTTCTGTCGAAATCGGATTGGGTATTTCAAAAGAGCAAAGTAAGTTCGCTCCGCTGTCTGCCGAGTTAGCGGATAAATGGGACAAAATTTCTATTGAGTTTGAAGAACTAAAGGCGAAAGGCTTTGGTATAGATATCGTTTCGGAAATACCCGACATTGAAATCACTTCAGCGATGAGACTGAAAATTTCAACTAGTAAAAAGCCATACCAGCCCTACCAGGTGACTTTCAAAGGATCATCACTCCTTGGTGAATCAAATGGACTTGAGAATTTCAAGATAGCACACGAAAAGTTTTCTGAATTAAGAGATAAGGGTCGCGCGAAGTGCTACACGCGATGGTGTAGAGCCTGCACTCTTTATCGTTTGAATCTTGAAAACGACGTGACTGGCCATGTTTTAAAAATATCCTTCCCAAATATTGTTTCCCTTGCCAGTACTATCAATATCGATTGGAGCTGGGAGAGCCCGGATAGTGAATGGGCCAAGCAACAGGGTGACCCTGTGAAGGAATATGAGTCTCTGGTGGAACGTAAGTCCAAGCCTGTCTTTTATGTGCGGCTGGAGTCAGAAGAATACATAAACATGCTGTTAGGAGGGCAAAGCGAAAGAAGTCATAGTCGTTTTGTATGGGATTCCCCAGAGGGTATAAGTGTTAAATGTGCAGACTGTGAGAAATGGTTTGCACTCAGTGAAGGCAGAGAATCGCACGATTGCACAGCCATAACTAACCCATCGGAAGGCAACACACGCAATTAAGAATTGACGGAAACTACCCGCAACTAGCGTTGTGAATATTGGCAAACATATCCGCCTCTTTCCCCGGACGATTCAGCACGTAATCTCCACACACCTGACAAAACGCGTCGTAGTAATAGACCCCAAGCTCTTCCATCCATTTGTAGTCATAGATAAATGCCACAACCACTTCACCGAACTCGGGCAACGATCTATGTCCACGCGCACGATGGGCCGCATCTAACTCAAGCCCACCAAGCCCACCAACTTCAGCCACCGCAGTCATCGCTGTCGGGGGTCATTGATCGGGCGCGTTCGAGTGCGAAGTCCATGGTTTTAATTTATGGGAGAGCACTGACACCTATACGCTTGGGACATGTCCTTCGTTATGTACTCAACCTCCTGGTGCGGCTATTGCAAGCGCTTGAAATCTCAATTGGCTGATCTCGGGGTTAGCTTTGAAGAGATCAATATTGAAGAGGTACCGGGTACAGCAGAGATTGTTGAGAAGGTAAATGGTGGCAATCGCACGGTGCCGACGTTGGTGTTCTCGGATGGAAGTGCGATGACTAATCCTTCGGCTAAAGAGGTAGTGGAGAAGATCGCTTCGCTTTAAAAGAGAAAACCCCGCCATTGCTGACGGGGTTTTTCGCTGTTGCTCTGGATAGAGCGTACATCGCTGACTACGTAATAATAGGATATCAGTTAAACAAAAAGTCCCACAGATTTCTCTGCGGGACTTTTTTGCTGTTGCTCTGGATAGAGCCTCTTTGACGTAGTGACTATAGGTTATCAATGATTTCTGAACTTTAGTTTCAAAGTTATACACAGCTAACTGATTTAAAAATTTTCCATGGCCCTACGGCGTTTAAGTTCCGCGTGTGTCTGGCTGTAGCTCAACGGATAGAGCACCTTTTTTGACCGAAAGGGTTGTTGTAGGTTCGAATCCTACCAGTCAGACCACACCTTAGAAGCCCTGGGAATTAGTCACCTGGGGCTTCTTTGTTTAAGTAGAGAATTGACGCCGAATGGTGTTCGATTTGGTTAACGGATTTGGCAGTAACGAGGAGTTAAGTGAAGAGAGTGTTTGCCACAGTCTTGGCGCTATCACTGCTTGGTATGACACCGGCCCAAGCGCATCAACCAGTATTTTTACTTGATACTGATACAACTGCCGTTAAAGGTCCACTATTAGTTGATGGGACTGTTTCATTTGCTGTGCAGGCATCATTTAGTAAATCTGGAGAGAAGCGAGCATTTAGAGCAGGGCTTAAAGATGGAGATGTACTTGCTGTGCAGTACTTGATTATGGATAAGCGTCCAAGTAATGGTCTTAAGAGTTCGAAGTTGCCACAGTTGGTTATCACAGCACCTGATGGATCAAAGACTGTGATGAAGTTAAGTGAGCGCACGCCCTTCTATGAGCCATATAGCGGCACTAATTACTTCTATCTATCGCGCCTTCAAGCACCGGCCATGGAAGGGATATATTCCTTTACCTTAACTTCTCGAGCGAAATCTGCTGTGACGATCGCAGTGGGGGAGCAAGAGATAGGCGGTGAAGTTCTTAGGGGATAGCCCCATCCGCTGAGTTCAATTAGCCTATGGTCATGAAGAAGACTTTTGCCACCGTGGCTATTTCACTGCTTCTCTCTCAGATTTTATTGGTGGGAATTTCTTCTGCCTCCGTTAAGCCAGGTGCGATATGCAAGAAGGCTGGGCAAACAATTCTCTCCTCAGGAAAAAAATACACCTGCGTTAAATCTGGCAAGAATTTTGTGTGGAGCAAAGGGGTTCTAGTTAAGGCGACGCCGGTAAAAGCTCCAGCGCCTGTTCCGACGCCTTCTCTAACACCAACACCAGAACCAACTCCTTCTGCGACACCAACACCTGCCCCAACCCCAACATTTACTGCGCCGGCTCGACCAACCTCATTTAGTGATCTGTTAGAGAAAGCTGATGGCATTTCGTATTGGGCATGGGCGACGAGTTCTGAAAAGATTAAAGGTGCTAGTGAGCAATCGATTGAAGTTGAGGTTTTATTCGGTCCCAAGACCCCAGTGATTGAACACAACACTGCGCGGGCGGTGCAACTGGTCTCCAAACTCTATTCAGGAGTGGCGGCGCCTAAGAAAGTAGTTGCAATCTACTTCTCATATGAAGATCGCTCATGGGGTCAAACCACCTTTTGGAAATATGCATATAGACCCAATGGCAATGAGACCGTAAACATGTGTCAAAGTCCGCTCACTTGTTGGGGTGCGATGGCAGAGACTGATTACAAAGGTACGGGAATATTGTTGATGAGCGTTAATGATCCGAGCAAACTTGATAAGACTCATACATCAGGACCGTTGCAAGCCCACGAGTTTGCCCACACATTTCAGACGACACAATTTCTTGGAACGCCAAAAGAACCCAATACATATTGCTGTGTGAAGCAATACCTTCCTTGGTGGAGTGTTGAAGGCGGTGCGCACTTTGTTGAAGGATCTGCCATGAACACAGACTCATATGAAGATTACAAAGCATGGATAAAGAAGACCATGAGTGACTTCAAAGGAAATGACAAAGATAAGTTTACGAAAGCTTGGTTTGAGAATTTCTTGCAGCCAGCTAGCACCTCGCTCTGGGGCACAGAGCCCTATCAATGGAAAATATATTCAGGTGGGGCACTCGTTGAGGAGATATTCGTGGCCCTTAAAGGCCCGGATATAAGTATGAAACTCATGAGAGATGTAGCAACAGGGCTAATGTGGCCAGAGGCCTTTGAGAAGAATTTTGGGATTAGCTGGAGTGCAGCCGTGCCAATACTTGCAGAGACACTTGTTGCAAAGATTGCAAAATCTTAGGATTTTTTAAGTAAGCGTTCTGCCTCTGTCGAGTGAAAGCGGCCAGGTGATCTTCACGCCTAACTTCTCTGCAGCGTTAAGTGCCCAACGTGGATTGCGCAGCATTGCTCTTGCTAGAAATACCGCATCTGCTTGATTTGAAGTGATTATTGCCTCTGCCTGTTCTGCCTCGGTGATCAGACCAACTGCTGCAGTCATAATCTCGCCTTGGTTGCGTATGGCATCTGCAAAGGGAACTTGGAAGTTTGGCTTGGCATCTATCTTGGCATTGTGGATAGCACCGCCTGAAGAGACATCGATTAGGTCAACGCCAAGTGATTTAAGTTCCTTAGATAAGTTAACAGAGTCGTTTATATCCCAGCCACCTTCTGCCCAATCGGTGGCAGAGATGCGAACAAAGAGTGGTGTGTTTGTTGGGATCGCAGCGCGCACAGCCTTTGTGGTTTCAATTAGGAAACGTATTCTGTTTTCATAGCTGCCACCATATTCATCGGTGCGCTCATTCATAAGTGGTGAATAGAACTGGTGGAAGAGATAACCGTGGGCTGCATGGATTTCAATAACATCAAAGCCGACTTTGACTGCGCGCTTTGCAGCCTGGGCAAAGTTTTCAGTGAGTTCTTTTATTTCATCTGTGGTCAGTGCGCGCGGAGTTGGATAACCCTCGAAGGGTGTGGCTGATGATGAGGTTGCTTGCCAGCCACCTTCTGCAGGTGTTGCCATGCGGTGGTCATCCCATGGGCGCATCGTTGATGCTTTGCGACCGGCGTGGGCTAATTGAATTCCCATCTTCACATTAAAGGAATGGGCAAAGTCGATTACCTCTTTGAAATTATTTGCATGTGCATCATCTTCAATTGATGGACAACCGATTGAGATGCGACCTTCGGGGATAACGCCAGTTGCTTCAACCATGATTAGGCCAGGTGCGCCGGTTGCAAAGGCGCCAAGGTGTGCGTGGTGCCAGGGGCCGATGTGGCCATCGGTTGCTTGGTATTGGCACATGGGAGATACCCAGACACGATTTTGGAATTCGGTATCTCTGATTTTTAGTGGGGTGAAGAGTGCGCTCATGTGTTGATCATAAAGGGTTTAGCAAAGAGAAAACCCCGCCATTGCTGACGGGGTTTTTCGCTGTAGCTAATAGGGAAGAGCACTCGCTTGACTGCGAAAAGATTAGCAGATAAACAAAAAGTCCCACAGATTTCTCTGCGGGACTTTTTTGCTGTAGCTCTGGATAGCGACCCTCTGACTCAGTAGATAAAGGCTATCAAAGAGTTAATTTAGCGCCAGAGTTGGCGTAAACTCGTCCGTATGAAAAGAATTGTGAGCGCACTTGGAATGGCCGTAGTTTTATCGATAGTTGTTGCACCGATTTCATCTGCAGCCGTTAAGGCGGGGGATGCGTGCAAGAAGGTTGGGCAGACAAGTGTGGCTGGTGGCTTTAAGTACACATGTGTGAAAAAAGGTAGCAAGATGGTTTGGGGAAAGGGTGTTGCGGTTAAAGCTGCTGCTGCTGGATACACCTTGGAAAAGGTTAAGGCCAATGCAAGTGCGGTGAGTTGTTGGACTGTGATTAAGGGAAAAGTTTATGACTTAACAAAGTGGATTGGATCGCATCCCGGCGGGGAAAGCGCGATCATCTCTTTGTGCGGGGTAGATGGTAGTGCCTCATTTGCATCCATGCATGAGGGTAAGTCAAAGCCCGAGTCGCGTTTGGCGGGATATTTGTTGGGGCCACTAACTAAGTAACTTTCCTTCGCTGTCGGTGGGCAGGGATAGATTTATTGCTGAGCGAAGGGTGGTTTGGCGATGTTTGAACTATTGGCGTTGACGGCCGTTATCTATTTGTTTATCAATCGCAAGAAGAAGGTGCGCAAACCTAGGGGTATCGATGCCGAGCTGCGCGAGTTAGTCGAAAGCACTTATTACTCAGATGCGATGGCTGCAGAGATAAAGGGATATTTGTTATCTGTGGTGGGCGATGATCGCGATGGTGTGGAAAAGTTTTCAGATGCGCGAATTGCGCAGGCGCAAGGGATTTTGGATCGGGCCGGGCCTGCAGCTTTTTATTGGATGACCGAGATTGCAACGCAGTTAGCAGTTTTATCTGCAGCAAAGATAAATGGAATGGGCACTAACGTGGAAGCAGAACTTGGTTCAGTTGGGGTTACACCGGACGCTGTTGTGCGCGTCGTTGTTCAAGGATAGTTACGGAAAGTAGTTTAATTAAATTAATTAGTTATTCATCTATTTTAGTTTTATCGTATATAGTTAGTGAGACCGCGCCGGTTTGCCAAAACCGACGCGGCCGCCGTATGCGAATTAATGATCTTGGGGATCCGTCTCGTCGTTGTTACGACGAGGTCTTCGCATTTCCCATACACGTAGTATGAGATTGGCTAAGGCAACGGTTAGCGTTGCCCAATCTCTGAAGTTCATTTCATCTGCACTCCCTTCCTCATTCTCAGCGACGGCTGAGAAATCAAATGTTTCGCTGGCGGCGTGCATTTGATTGGAGGTAAGGATTAAGGCGTGCGAAAGATATGTCTTTGAACTTATTTATGTTTGAGATTAATCAGAAGTTGTGGATAAAAACAGAAAATCCTCGCGCAAGCGCCATCAGAAATTACTGATGGCGGATGAAGTTAGCGACTTCTGAGATGTTCTTCATCTCGGCTAGCTCTTGCGCAGTTGGCAAGGTTGGGCGATCGCGTTCGACTTTTACTAGGCAGAGGAAACCAAAGGTTTCGCTTTCATCGGCGCGAAATTGATGCCAGGCCCATGATGGAACATAGACAAGATCGTGCATTGCAAGTGGCAGAACTTCATTACCGACTAGGCAAGCGCCCTTGCCTTTAATAGGAATAACCAAGTGGGTATGTTCGTGCTTTTCAAGAGTTGTGTGGCCGCCGGCATCTACTTCGAAGTAGCGAACTTCCATGCCATCTACGTGGTCTTCGCCGAATAAAACGCGGCGGGTTACATCTTTAAAAGTGGCATCGCCATCTTCATCTTTATATACGAGCTCTTCGATGTTATGCCAACGATGAGGTTCATCTTGGATAACGTGGTATTTGTTGTGGCTCACACGGTGATTATAGCCGCGATAAGGATGTGGTGTTTAATTGCTTTATGAGCGAACGCAACTGGGGCTTTAAAACAAGGGCTCTACATGCCGGTACGCAACCCGATCCGCAGACTGGTGCGCGCGCACTTCCTATCTACCAATCATCTGCATTCGTCTTTGAAAATACTGAAGATGCTGGCAATTTATTTGCGTTGCAAAAATACGGCAATATCTATAGTCGAATTGGAAACCCAACCGTTTCAGCATTTGAAGAAAAAATTGCCGCCCTTGAAGGTGGCATTGGCGCCGTTGCAACATCTAGTGGAATGGCGGCGCAGTTCTTAACATTTGCAGCACTCACGGGAACTGGCGATCACGTTGTTGCTTCATCTGCCCTATATGGTGGAACTCTTACGCAATTAGATGTGACCTTGCGACGCTTTGGTGTGGACACAACCTTTATCAAAAGCGATAAGGCACAAGATTTTGCGGCGGCAATAACGGATAAGACCAAGTTTATTTATGCCGAGATGATTTCTAATCCAGCATGCCAGATCGGTGATATCGAAGCTTTGGCCAAGGTCGCACACGATGCCGGCCTGCCACTGATTATTGATTCAACGGTTGCAACACCTTATTTAGTTCGACCAATTGAATATGGGGCAGATATTGTTTTGCATTCGGCGACAAAGTTCTTGGGTGGACATGGCACAACTTTGGGTGGGGTAATTGTTGAATCTGGAAAATTTAATTGGGGCAATGGCAAGTTCCCAACAATGACTGAGCCAGTTGCTTCATATGGCGGAGTGTCATGGTGGGAGAACTTCGGTGAATTCGGATTTCTTACCAAGGTGCGCGTCGAACAACTGCGCGATATTGGCGCTTCGCTAAGTGCGATGTCGGCATTTTTATTGGTGCAAGGCGTTGAAACTTTGCCACAGCGCATGCGCGATCATGTGGCAAATGCCAAAGTGGTCTCAGAATGGCTGGAAAGTGATCCGCGCATTGAGTGGGTTAAATACGCAGGCCTGGCTAGCCATCCGCACAACGCGCGCGCAAAGAAGTACACGCCCGAGGGTCCGGGATCGGTATTTTCATTTGGTGTTAAATCTGCAGGTTCACTAAATAGCCGCCAGACCGGCGAGAAATTCATTAACTCTGTGCAGTTAGCCAGTCACCTGGCCAATATTGGAGATGTGCGCACACTTGTTATTCACCCAGCCAGCACAACACATCGCCAATTAACTGATGATCAGTTAATTGAAGCTGGCGTGCCCCAAGATTTGATCCGCATCAGCGTTGGTTTGGAAGATATTGAAGATATTCTGTGGGATATAGATCAGGCGTTAACAACTGCAACAGGTAAGGGTCGCTAATGACATTTACTGAACCAAATGCGATGGAGCGTTTGAAGTACATGCAGGATGCCACGAACGTGGCGATCGTGGGCGCATCAGATAACCCAGCACGCGCTAGCTACTTCGTGGCAACATATTTGCTTTCGGCTTCGCACTTTAAATTATTCTTTGTAAATCCCCGCCTGGATGAGATTCTGGGGCAGAAGGTTTATAAATCACTTGCCGATATTGAAGAACCAATTGATATTGTCGATGTCTTTAGAAAACCGGCAGATATTTCGGGCGTGCTAGATGAAGCTATTGCCATCAAGGCGAAAACTTTCTGGATGCAGTTGGGTATTACAGATCCAGCATCTGCCGAACGTGGTGTGGCAGCAGGGTTAAGCGTTGTGCAGGATAAATGCTTGAAGATCGAGCATGCGCGCTTTGCAGGAGGACTCAACCTAGCAGGCTTTAACACCGGAGTCATATCTTCAAAGCGCAATAAATCTATTTAAATGGCTGCAATCGGCGGACTTTTAAAGGCCTCGCATTTTGGACCAACGTTAATTGTTACTTCAATTTCTTGGTTCTTCGCCCGCTATTACTGGTGGGAAGGCCCAGCCTTTGTTATCGCCTTTGGGGTATTGACTGGTCAGTTAGTAGTTGGTTGGAGCAATGATTTATATGACTATGAGGATGATTTAAAACATAATCGAGTTAAGAAGCCGCTGGTTTCTGGCGTGATTTCGCGCAAGTATTTAACCAAGTGGCTGCGCTTTATGGTGCCGTTCGCATTTGTTGCAAATCTTTTTGGGCCACTTGGAATTAAAGGTGGGCTGGTCTATATGTTCGGTATTTCAATGGGCGTTGCCTATAACTTCTACTTTAAGTACAACATCTTTTCTTGGTTGCCATATGCGCTGGCCTTTGCAGCGTTGCCTTCGTGTGTTGCGATCTCAAAAGATATTAATCCGCCGGTTTGGATGTGGCTCGGGGGAGCGATCTTTGGGACCGCGGCACATTTTATAAATGTCATAAAAGATATGGAGCAAGATCGAGCAAGCGGAATTGGTGGTGCGCCACAGCGCCTTGGAAAGCGAAATTCCATTGCGGCTGCGGCGCTCTTGATTGCACTGGGAATTCTCACGCTGATATTCACGATTTAGGCGCCCAGTTAGTTAACCGGAAGTTCATTGCCTCAACGCGCAATTACTGCGCAGAGAAACTATCCTTCAGGCATGTTTCTTCGCCGTAGAGATTTGATGGCTGGTTTATTTGGCGCTGCTATCTCATTTATTTCCGGCTCTGCAGTTGCTGCTGAAGTACCAAAGTTAAAGTGCACGCGTGTGGGGCAAACTGTTATTTATCGCAATCAGAAATTTACCTGTGTTAAAAAAAGTGGCAAATTAGTTTGGGGCAAAGGTGTTCCTGTGCCAGTAAAGAGCGCGACTCCAAAACCTTCGCCAACGGCTAGCCCGAGTGCATCTGCAACACCATCGGCGAGCCCAACGCCAGCTGCTACTTCTGCGAGCCCAACGCCAACGCCATCGGCGTCACCAACTAAGAACCAAATTAAGTTAGCAAGCTCATCTGATATTCCAACTGGAACGGTAAAGGTATTCCAGGGCGGGCGAACCACAGGGTTGGTGGCATCCATTGTTTTAATTAGAGATAGTGCAGGGCTTCGCGCACTTGCTGCTGAATGTCCGCATGCTGGTTATTTAGTGAAAGATAATGGAGCAGGGCAGTTGGTATGCCCGGCACATAACTCACTCTTTAGCGCAACCGATGGAGAACTCTTGCGTGGGCCAGCCGCTTTTGGGCTAAGTCGTTATGTTGTTACTGAAACTGGCGGGGAGATCTTCTTAACTCTTTAACGAACGCTGCGCATTACGGCAGTTACTTTGCCAAGGATCTCGCAGTTATCACCGTTGATTGGTTGGAATGCTGGGTTGGCAGGTAGCAACCAGATGTGGCCACCTTTGCGCTGGAAAGTCTTAACAGTTGCTTCGCCATCGATCATTGCAGCAACTATTTCGCCGTTGTTGCAATCTTTCTGTTCGCGGATAACAACGTAATCTCCATCGCAGATTGCGGCATCAATCATTGATTCACCGACAACTTGCAACATATAAAGATTTCCTTTGCCAACCAAAGTTTCAGGCAGTGCAAAAGTTGATTCGACATTTTGTTCTGCTGTGATTGGTCCGCCGGCTGCAATGCGGCCAACCAACGGCACGTTCTTTGTGGCTTCAATTTCGATCTCTGATTTCTCACCTGGCATCAAGACTTCAAGGACGCCGCCACGAGTTGGGTGTGGGGTAATAAAGCCTTTCTCCTGCAAGATCTCGAGCTGGTATTTAACGGAAGCCGGGGAGCTAAGGCCAGCAGATGCTGCGATCGCACGCATTGAAGGCGGACAACCCTGATCTTGCATGCTGGCCCTAATGACCTGCAGGATCTTCTCTTGGCGGGCGGTGAGGCCGTGCTCGCCAGAGGCTGAATCGGGCAGTTCGGTGACCTTGGTGCTGGACTTGGAGGCTGGTTTTTTGCTCATGGATACAGGGTGACACAGGAAAAGAAAAAAATCAAACATATGTTCGAAAATAACTTGCGCCATGTCAGTGCTTTGGGGTTTAATTGGTCTTGTTCGAACAAGTGTTCGAATACCTTCCCCAAGGTAGTACCAGCAGGAGAAAACCATGAGCACCATTTCACTTAACGCAAAAAGTGCTAAGGCCCTTATAAATCAAGGGTTTCAAGCCAATCCGTCCGGCGTTCGTTTAACACGTCGTGGTCGCTTAGCGCGCACGCTCTTGGTTCTCTCACTAGCTGTGGTCCTAGCCAGCGTCTTTGGCCTAAGCGCCGGAGCCGGCACCTCCGACTCAGTTGGCGCCCCAACATCCTTTATCGAGGTCACCGTTGCCCCAGGCGACACCTTGTGGTCACTTGCCACACGCATGGCCGGTGAGGCAGATGTTCGCGCCATGGTCGATGAGATCGCATCTGTAAACGCGCTCGCCTCCGCTGATCTGCAAGCAGGGCAAAAGGTCCGCATCCCCCTTCGCTAAGGCGCGACACGCCGTTCATCAGGTATTTGCCTACTCAGCAGGCAAAGTCTCAAGATTTGCTTTATAGTTCCCACTATATGTAGGGGTCGAACCGAATAAAACTTCCATAAGTAGTGTTTTTAGGGTAGTTTTACTGGTCCGCCTTTACATCTAAATTTGGGAAATATCTAGCATTTCGAAGGGAGACACGCCGAGATGATTTGCCCGTTCTGCACACACGATGATTCTCGAGTCGTTGACTCTCGCCCGGTTGAAGAAGGCACACAAATTCGCCGTCGCCGCGAATGCCCACAATGTGGCGAGCGCTTCTCAACTCAAGAAGTGGCGCTGCTAAATATCATCAAGCGCTCAGGTGCTACCGAGCCATTTGCTCGCGAAAAAGTTTTGGTTGGCGTTCGTAAAGCCTGCCAAGGTCGCCCAGTTGGCGATGACGATCTAGT
>Ga0164295_10000516_pt1 | contig 33081 bp, 23 predicted proteins | sample GEODES006metaG_FD_111798 | JGI IMG/M metagenome (GOLD analysis project Ga0164295, IMG submission 111798) | Oligotrophic lake water microbial communities from Sparkling Lake, Wisconsin, USA - GEODES006 metaG | ecosystem: Environmental > Aquatic > Freshwater > Lake | place: USA: Sparkling Lake... | reverse complement strand
GCCGCCCACTTGGTGGAAGCGCGAGTTCCCTGTCTTCGGAGCCGTCTCTGGCACCGCCGGTTGCATAGCCGCGATGGAGTCGATGAAGCTGCTGGTGGGCTTCGGTGAATCGCTGGCGGGTCACTTGATGGCCATTGATTATCGCACCATGCACTGCCGCAAGATGGCCGTGGCGCGAGATCTATCGTGCCCGGTATGTGGCGGCAAGTAGCCTCGTTGCGCTGCGACGGGATCAGGGCAAGAGAGGGGGGACCCGTTGCACCGCAACTGGCCTACTCTACAGCCGCTTTACACGGTAGGCTCGCACGCCGACGACGGGTGGCGAAAAGGTTTCCGGCTGTCCACGGTCGATCCAGAACAGGCGTGTGCCTCGACTGGTGAGCCGATGCATTGCGCTGGACCAAGTCTTGCCCGCATCATCGGAATACTTGACGAGGTAGGTCAGGCCGGGCTTGGCGGTGAAGACGAATCCAAGCTGACTGCCCTCGGCACCCCTCGCATGGTCCCTCTGGTCCCCTGGCGGAAAATGGCTTGGTCTGGCTTGGTCTGGCTTGGAACGAGCTGAGTGCTAGGTCAAGCAATGCCAAAACCGCTGCATGACGAGCGTGGTGAAAGCTGCGCAGCCGAGAACCCCCTTGTCATTCTACAGTCCGTTCGGCAGGATGCGCCCATGCCAGCTTCCTTATCTAACCCCATACAAGACAAAGCTCTCCAAGAAGCCGAGCGGCGCATCGCTGACTGGAAGAAGAGGGGCGATCCATCGATTCCGCTGAACCTGACGGCACTAAGCCTCAACACCCTGCCCGAGAGCCTCGGCCAGCTCACCGCGCTGGAGTTGCTTTACCTCGACCACAACCGGCTCAGCAACCTGCCCGAGAGCATTGGCCAGCTCACCGCGCTAAGAGGGCTTTATCTCTCCTACAACCAGCTCAGCACCCTGCCCGAGAGCATCGGCAAGCTCACCGCGCTGACGGACCTTTACCTCTACGAGAACCAGCTCAGCAACCTGCCCGAGAGCATCGGCAAGCCCTCCGTGTTGAGGAACTTGGCGATCTGGGGCAATCCGCTGCCTGAGGAGTTGATGAAGTTGTCCGGCGGACGGTATGGAGTGGGCACCAAGCTCCTCAAGTATCTCCGAGCGCTGCAAAACCCAACACTTGGCAACGGCATTACCAAAGGCGGTGTCTCCGCCCGTCGGTTCGATGAAGCCAAGGTTCTCTTTGTGGGGCCGGGCGAAGTCGGGAAGACCTGGCTGCTACAGGCGCTGCAAGGGAAGGTGCCGACCAAGGTGGCCTCGACCACGGGAATCGAAATCCTGCGCGAGCCGCTGGAGGTGGAGCACCCGAGTCATGGCGGGCGGATGTTGCACCTGAATTGCTGGGACTTCGGCGGGCAGGATCACTACCAAGTGACGCATCAGATTTTCTTCAGTGCCAAGGCGATCTACTTACTGGTGTGGAAGCCGCGCATGGGCCTGGACCCGGACTTGGTGGATCGACTGGAGCGCATCCAGCTCAGCGCCGGACGGACGGCGAAGGTTTTGATCGTGTCCACTCACGCAGGCGGACCGGTGCCAGCGGTGATCGGCAAGGATGAACTGCGCGAGCGCTTCGGGGATTTGATCTGGGGCTTCTATGAGACAGACAGTGCGCTGGGGCCGAAGGGCAAGGGCATCGCGGAACTGAAGGCGGAGATCGCCAAGGCGGTGGCCCAGCTAGAAGGGATGGATTTGCCCTTCCCGGAGGCTTGGCATGAGGCGCAGGTGAAGGCACGCAAGCAGAAGGAGCCGGCGATGAAGTTTCAGGAGTTCGCCAAAGTTTGCGCGACCTGTGGGCTGGACGCGGACACGGCTTCCACCGTGGCGGGCCTCATGGAAGTGCAGGGCCATGCGGTGTATTTCTCCGACGCCGACGAGGATGCGCGCGTGGATCTCGCCGGAGATCATCTGGTAGTGCTGAACCCAGAGTGGCTGGCGAAGGCGGTGGGATTCGTGATCACGGATCAGCCGACGATGAATGCCTCTGGCATCCTGGAACACGCGCGGTTGAAGACGATCTGGAAGAAGGACACAAAACGGGATTGCCCCGGCTATGCGGCATCCTTGCATCGCTACCTGCTGTGGCTGATGTGGAGGTTCGACATCGCCTACAAGCAAGATGCGAGGACGAGTCTGGTGCCCCAGCACATCCAGCGCAATCGCCCCAACGGTCTCTACTGGACGCCTACCCAACCGCCGCAGGAGCCGGAGGCGACGCTGATCTGCCGTATCCCGCACAATCCGCCGATGGGTCTGATCCCAGCGCTGACGGCGGCGGTGCATCCGCTGCGCGCGCAGCGTGAGCCCACGGATACGGACAAGCTGGATCGCAACTGGCGCGATGGTTTCTTTCTCCACACCCAGCATCGCGGCGATGCCTTCGTGGAATTGCGTGATCGCGATCTGCGCCTGGTGGTGCGCAACAAGTATCCACGCAGCCTTCTCGACAAGGTGCTCGATACGCTGGGCGAGGTGGTGCTGGTGCGTTGGCCGCAACTGCTGCTGGAGCATCACGTGCCGTGCATTGGCAAAAAGAATGACAAGCCCTGCCCCGGCACTCATCTCCGCTCATGGCTGGAGAAGAATCGCGGCCAGCAGATCGAGTGCAGTCGCTGCGAGCGAAAGGACCTGGACGTGGACAAGATGCTGGATGGCTTCGATCCGCGTGTCAAAGCGGCGATGGACCAACTGCGCAGGCTTAAAGTGGGCCAACGCGAGCAACTGGCGATGGCACACTCGTTCTTCAAAGGCATCGGCCCGGAACGCAACGAACGAGAGCGGGCACCGAGCATGTTCACCATCCTGCCGGAAGACGGACGGTGGTTCAATGTCGCTACGCACAACTCAGTGCGTGTGACCTGCTGGTGCGAGCATCCTGACGGTCCACACCCCGGTGCCCCCATCGGCAGCAATGAACCGCCAGACTACCTGCTGACGATGCCGAAGGATTGGCTCAAGAAGATCGGACCATATATCTCGTGGTCGGCCATGCTGATGAAGGCCTTCGTTCCAGTGGTGGGAACGATTTATAACGAGACGGTGGGACAGTTGCCCGAGATGGATTTGAAAGATCAAATCGCGTTGATGAACGATGCTGCGAAGGCGTTGCCCACCGGCAAGCTGGAACTGGGCGAGAGGGCCGAGCTGGAAGACCGGCATCGCTCGCGGCCCGAGATCGTAGCGTTAAAGCATCTGCATGATTTCCTGGATGAAAAGGTGAAGAAAGCTAACCGCTGGGGCGACTTGCGACCGGTGCTCACGAAGAGCGGTGAACTGCTCTGGCTGTGCGCACGTCATGCGGAGATCCAGCAGCCATCGCCGCAGGAGATATGAAGGGCACGGTGGTTTGGCTTGCGCCCTTTTCTTCCCAAGCAACGACCCGATTCGGCGACTGCCACTGGCCACCCACGAACTGCGCCAGCACGAGCGCGGGAATTTCTCCTGGGCGCGCTGCTTCAAGCCGGGGGCTAGCGCAGGGAATCCCGCCCAACAGGGTAAGGGAGAAGGGAGCTCGTTGCAGCGCAACGGGGCTACGACAAAAAAGCGGCAGCACCTTTCGGAGCTGCCGCTGATGGAGTTGCTTGTGTGAGGATCGTTATTCGGCGGCAGGAGCCTCGCCCTTGGCGGCGGCATCCTTTTCCTTCATGGCGATCTTGCGGCTCATCTTCACGCGGCCTTTGTCATCGACGCCAATGCACTTGGCGGTGACGATATCGCCGACCTTGACGACGTCTTCAGTCTTGTTGACGCGGAAGTCTGCAAGTTCGCTGATGTGGATGAGACCGTCCTTCTTGCCACCGAGATTCATGAACGCGCCGAAGTTGGTCGTGCTCACGATCTTGCCGGTGTAGGTCTTGCCGATCTCGATCTCTTGCGAGGTTCCACTGATCATCTCAATGGCGCGGTCCAGCGACTCCTTGCGGTTCGCGTAGATGTAAACCGTGCCATCGTCTTCGATGCTGATTTCAGCGCCGGACTCAGCCTGGATGCCCTTGATGTTCTTGCCGCCAGGACCGATGAGTTCACCGATCTTGTCAGGATTGATCTTCACCACTTCGATACGTGGTGCATGAGGGCTGAGCGGCTTGATTTCGCTAATGCCAGCGTTCATCGCGGAGAGCACTTCCTTACGGCCTGCAACAGCCTTGACGATAGCTTCTTCAAGGATCGCCAACGGGATACCAGGGAGCTTGAGGTCAAGCTGGTAGCCAGTGACGCCTTCGGTAGTGCCACAGAGTTTGAAATCCATGTCGCCGAAATGGTCTTCGCTGCCGATGATGTCGAGCATCGTCAGGTAGCGGCTCATCTTTTCGCCTTCGTATTCGGAAACAAGGCCAACGCTGATGCCAGCGACGGGGCGCTTGATCGGCACACCTGCGTCCATGAGGGCCATGACGCCGGAGCAAACGGAGGCCATTGAGGTGGAGCCGTTGGACTCCATGACTTCGCTGCTCACGCGGATGGCATACGGGAACTGTTCCTTGCTCGGGATGACCGGAGCGATGGAGCGCTCGGCGAGCGCGCCGTGGCCGATCTCACGACGGTTCTGGCCGCCGAAGCGACCGGTCTCACCGACAGAGAACGGAGGGAAGTTGTAGTGCAGGATGAAGCGCTTGGACTCAGGGCCACCGGCGTAGGTGTCCATTTCCTGGGCTTCGTCAGCCGGAGCCAGCGTGGCAATGGAGAGAGCCATCGTTTCGCCACGGGTGAAGGTGGCGGAGCCGTGCGTGCGGGGAAGCACGGAGGCTTCACCGGAGAGCGGGCGGATCTGGTCGATGCCGCGGCCGTCGCAACGGTTCTTCTTGTCGAGAATGGAGATGCGGAAGGCTTTCTTCTGGAGGTAGTCGAAGGCCTGGCTGATCTCGAAGCTGGTGGCTTCGGGGAACTTGGCCTTGATGGCCTCGGTCACTTCGTCCTTGAGAGCACCGACGGCCTTGCCACGCGCGACCTTGGAAGGAGTGTAGAGAGCGGCTTCGATGCGGTCGCCAGCGACGGCATACGCGACTTCGAGCAGCTCGTCCTTGGCGTTGAGCAGAGGCACTTCGCGCTTCACCTTGCCGGCGACTTTGGCGAGCTCTTCCTGGGCAGCGACGATCTTGACGACTTCGCTCTGGGCGAAGTGCAGGGCCTTCACGAACTCGGCTTCGGGCAGTTCGTTGGCAGCACCTTCGATCATGATGACGTCGGTCTTGTTGCCAACGTAAACGAGATCGAGATCGCTATCGAGACGCTGGGTCTGGGTAGGATTGACGATGAATTCGCCGTCGATGCGGCCGATACGGACGGCACCAACAGGGCCTGCGAACGGGATGTCGGACACGCAAAGCGCAGCGGAAGCGCCGTTCATGGCGCAGATGTCAGGATCGTTTTCGCCGTCCGCGCTAAGCAGGATGGCGACGACCTGGGTGTCGTAGTAGTAGCCCTTCGGGAACAGCGGACGCAATGGGCGGTCCGTCATGCGGCAGGTGAGGATTTCCTTTTCGGTCGGGCGGCCTTCGCGCTTGAAGTAACCACCGGGGAAGCGGCCTGCTGCGGAGGCTTTTTCTTTGTATTCGACGGAGAGCGGGAAGAAGTCCTGCCCGTCTTTGACCTTCGTTGCGGACACGGCGGTCACGATGACGATGGTGTCGCCGAGACGAACGGTCACGGCTCCGTCAGCAAGCTTTGCGAACTTGCCGGTTTCGATTTCGAGGGTGCCAGCACCGAGCTGGACGGTTTGTGTATGGATGGCCATAGTTTGGCTTTCTGTTTGTGTTTTGGTTTTGGGGAAAGAGGAGAAATGACGAATGACGGAATGACCAAGGACGAATGAATGCGTGCTGGCGGTTCTGAAGTCAGGCGGGTGCTTGAGTGTGGCACCCGGTCATGTAGGTCCTTGCTGTCCTTGGTGTGGTGTCCTGCTTTTTCTGAGGACGTGATGCATCACGGGTGGTGATGCGGCGGATCGTCTGTTAGCGCGAGTTTCAATGGGCGGCATGGACCTGAAATCAGTCCGAAAATGCCAGAAACAACACGCTCTCCTAAACGATCAAAGGGTGATGGAGAACCATCACCCTTCGGAAAATCATCATTAGCGGCGCAGCTTAAGGCTGGTCAGGAGCTTCTGGTAGCGCTCCGAATCGTTGGCCTTCAAGTAATCAAGCAGCTTGCGGCGGAGGGCAACCATGCGAAGCAAACCACGGCGGGTGCTGTGGTCCTTGCTGTGACCCGACAGGTGCTGGGTCAGATGGTTGATGCGATCCGTCAGGCGAACCACCTGCACATCGGCGCTGCCGGTGTCTTTGTCGTGCAGTTTGAACGCTTGGGTATCTTGGAAAACGACTTGGCTCATTATCTTTGGTTGGCTGGTCTGCCTACTTGGCAGTGATTGCGGTTTGGCAAGGTTTAGGGGCGGGCAGAGTGCCACGGATGATGCGTTTGGCAAGTGGAAGTTCGACTTTTGCGGAAGTTGTCCACATCCCGGAAGACTCACACATCCAGCTCGGGCTTGAAGTCCGCCGCGTGGTAGGAACTGCGCACCAGCGGGGCGCTGGCGACGTGCTTGAAGCCCTTTTTGACGGCGATCTGCTTGTAGTTCTCAAAGGTGTCCGGGTGAATGTAATCGACCACCGGCAGATGATTGGCGGAGGGGCGCAGATACTGGCCCAGGGTAAGCACGGTGACATCATGCTCCAGCAGATCGTCCATGGCCTGGAATAGCTCGGTTTCGGTCTCGCCCAGGCCGAGCATGAGGCCGCTTTTCGTGGCGCAGCGGTTGCCCAGGTCGGTGGCGATCTGCTTGGCCTTTTTCAGCACGTGCAGGGAGCGATGATACTGCGCCCGGCTGCGGACCAGCGGGGTCAGGCGCTCCACGGTCTCCAGGTTGTGATTGAAGATGTGCGGGCGGGCCTGCATCACCGTCATCAAGGCATCGTCCTTCTCATTGAAGTCGGGCACCAGGATCTCGATGGTCATTTCCGGCCGCTCGGCGCGCACGGCTTCGATGGTTTTGGCGAAGTGATCCGCTCCCCCATCCGGCACATCGTCACGCGCGACGGCGGTGATCACGATGTGGTTCAGGTTCATGCGCTTCACGGCCTGGGCCACACGCTGCGGCTCGTCGGCTTCCAAGGCGAAAGGCTTGGCGGTCTTCACCGCGCAGAAGCCGCAGGCTCGGGTGCAGCGGTCACCGGCGATCATGAAGGTCGCGGTGCCCTGGCTCCAGCACTCCCAGCGGTTCGGGCACTGGGCCTCCTCGCAGACGGTGTGCAGTTTCAGGTCGGAAATGAGGGCCTTGGTGCTCCAGAAGACGGGATCACGCGGCAGCTTCACGCGAATCCAGTCCGGCTTCTTGTCCTGGTGCAGGGCGGGGTCGATCTTGGGGGCCATGTCGAGCTAATGTCTAGCCTGACTCGCGCCAGGGACAAGGGGCGAAAGCATCAATACACGTCGCGGCGGTAGCGCTTGGCTTCCTTCAGCGCAGCCATGTAGGCGACCGCTTCTTCGGGAGTCTTGCCGCCTTCTTTCTCAATGATCGTGTGCAGAGCCTTGTCCACATCGACGGCCATGCGCGAGGCATCACCGCAGACGTAGAAGATCGCGCCCTGCTCCAGCCAGGCATACAGCTCGGCGCTGTTTTCCAGCATCTTGTGCTGCACGTAGATCTTCTCGGCTTGGTCGCGGCTCCAGGCGGTGGTCAGCTTGCTCAGCGTGCCATCGGCTAGGTAGCCTTCGAACTCGTCCTTGTAGAAGTAGCAGCTCTTCTCGCTGACCTCACCGAAGAACAGCCAGGCCTTGCCTTTGGCGGCGGCCATCTTGCGCTCTTCCAGGAAGGCGCGGAAAGGGGCGATGCCGGTGCCGGGGCCGCAGAAAATGACGGGCACGTCCTCGCTCGGATCCGGCAGGCGGAAGCCCTTGCCCAGGTTCACGAAGACGGGGATCGGTGTTTCGCCTGTGACTACGCGCTCGGCGAGGAAGGTTGAGGCGACACCGCCGCGCTGACGGCCATGGCTTTCATACTTCACCGTCGCGACGGTCAGATGCACCTGCTCAGGATGCGCCTTCAGACTGGAGGAGATGGAATACAGACGGATGTTCAGCTTCTTCAGGCAGCTCACGAACTCCTGCGCCTCAAACTTGGCGGTCGGGTTTTCCAGCAGCAGGTCGATGACGAAGCGGCCCCAGAGATACTTCTTCAACTCGTCTTTCTTCTCCGGCAGCAGCAGTTCGTTGAGTGTGGCGTTGCCGGTCTTTTCGGCGATGGCCTTGATCAGCTTGTTGTCGACTTCCGTCAGCAGGTTGGCTTCGAAAAGAGTCTGGCGCAGCGGCACGTCAGCGCCGGACTTGGCGTGCTTGACGATCTCGTCGCCGGTCAAGCCGAGAGCCTTGATGGTGTCCTCGACCAGGGCGGGATCATTGGTCGGCTGCACGGCCAAGGAGTCGCCGGGGGTGTATTCCAGGCCGGAGCCGGTGAGGTCGATCTCGTAATGCCGTGTGTTCTTCGGGGAGCCCGGGCCGGAGAGGTCATAAGCCTTGACCACCTTGGCGATGAAGGGGTTCTTGACATTGTAAACGGGCTTGGCGGCGGGGGCGGCTTCGGTGCTCATTAGTGAATTTTGGGGGGCGGCAGATAAAGGCCATCAACGAGGGTGTCAACTTGGGATCACATCCGCCGGACCAGCGGGTGGCGTCGGGTGCGACCGCGAGAAATTTTCATCAGCACATTGCGTGCCGATCTGCCCTCAGGAGCCGCGCTCGCCCACTGGCGTTGGGTTTACTTCGGGCCGCTGTAGTTCAGCATGACCGATGTCTTGCTCCCGTCCGTGCTGGCCATCACGTTGACCTTGCTGGTGGTAGAGTCGTTGGTGCCATTCAGAATGATGGTCTGCTTGCCGTCGGCGGAGATTTCGTTGCTCTCCACCTTGAAGCCCGAAGCCTTCAACTGAGCCTCGTAGAATTCTTTGATCTTGGCCACGGGATCGGCGGACTCCAGAACGATGGCACCGTTCACTGCGCCGTCTTTCTCGTTCCTCATGCCGCCCCCTTGATGGCTGGCGGCACCGGGATAGACCGGCACCCAGGCTGGCAGATCGCTGACGCTGGCACCGCCGATGGTGATTTCGCCATCCTTGCTCTTGATCTTCATCTGGCCGCTTTTCGCGCTGGAGCCGTCGATCACGGCTTCCTCGCCGTCCTTGCCCTTGATCACGACCTTGCCTTCGCTGCCGGCCTTCGAGCCGTCGATGCTGATTTCCTGGCCGGTGCTGTCGCGCATGGTTAGCTTGCCGTTGGCAATGTCATCGAAGGACATCGTGTAGGTTTCGCCAGTCTTTTTGACCTTGATCGTGGCCTCGTTCTTCGCGTCGTCCGTGCTCACCACTTCCAGCTCCGGGTTCATCCTCAGCACGATCATCGCCGCGGCTTTGGCCGGGTTCTTCGAGATATCGTCCGCGTATTCCTGCACCATGTTGCAGGCCTTGCCGACGAAGATGAAGCCGACGATCAGGATGATGATGATCAATCCACCGCAGCCGAAGCCTGCGATGGCGAGACCGGAGATGCCTTTCTTGGGGGCTGGCGGAACAGGTGGGGGATTGTTCATGGCTCGTGCAACAAGAGAGCAGATCGTGCCAGAGGGCGCAATCCTGATTCTTATCGAGAGATCGAGGGGCTAAGCTTCCGGCAGGCTGCGGATCCGCAGGGCGGCGGCGTGCAGTTGCTGGCGCACCGGCACTGCCAGTTCTGCCAGACGGAGTTGCTCGGCTTGATACTGCCGCCGACCTTCCTCGGCCTCAATCCGCACAGGCTCATAGCCGAGGTCGGCCAAGTCATACGGACTGGCGCGCATGTCCAGGTCACGCCCTTCCATGGCCAGTAAAAAACAATCGGCGATAAGGTCCGAGCCGATCCAGGGCCACAGCTTGTAGGCCCATTTATAGAGGTCCATGTTCGCATGCAGGCAGGCACCTTGCTCATTTTGCAAACGAGCATCGAGCGTCGGTTGCAGGCTGTTCAATGGGCGCGCTTCAGGCGTGAAGAAACGGAAGGCATCGTAGTGCGAGCAGCATAGGGACTGGCTTTCGATGAAGCTGGCCAGCGTCTCTGGGGACAGTCGCAAGCGATAGCCGGTGTGTCGGATTTGCTCAGGCGTCAGCTTGTAAACCATCGCCCACTCATGCAGGCCAAAGCAGCGCAGGCGCGGCGCTCGATCCAGGACATTCGCGCAAAGCTCGGCGATGAAGTCTGCCATGCGTCGCGCAGAGTCATTCATCAAAGTGGGGTTCAGGCGCAGGGTGCCGTCTTCGATCAGGCAATGCCGGTCGCGCAGCCAGGGATGCGCTTCGAGTGCGGCATCATCGACTTCTAGAATGTCGCCGATTGCGGGCATCCATTGCTTCAGCTTGGCCGGGCTGAAGTTGTAGTAGGTGAATAGGAAGTCATGCACCGGATGCTTCTCATTGCGCGAGCGTCGCTGCACAAAGGCATCGCTCCACTTGGCCACACGGCCCGCATGTTCCGCCGCTCGGGCGGTCCATGTTTGCGTTGAGAGTGGTGGGTTGAGCGTTGAGGGCATGAGGGAACTGCGAACTAAGTCTCAGCCAATGCTGGCTCTCAACCCTCAACTTTCAGCTCTCTACTCTGCATTTACCACTGCACCTCGACCTGCTGCTCGCGGTTCGTGCGGTCGATGTATTTCACGTGGCCGTGTTTGACCCCGTATTCGTGGACGCACTTGGTCACTTTGACATCGAAGCAGCAATACTCGGCGATCTTCACGATTTCGCCCTGCTGCCACCAGCGGATGGCGTCCAGGCCGTCGGCGGTTTTGCTCAGGCCGCCGAGCGTGGCGCTGGCGAGCGCGTCGAGCTTGATGCGGTGGCCCAGTTTCTTCTCCAGGTCGACCAGCAGGTCCAGGCTTTGCACCTGCTCCTTCAAGTCCATGATCGTATGCCCCATTAGCACCTCGTAGTCGAAGCTGATGTGGTTGAACCCAATCACTAGGTCCGCGCGCAGCAGCTGCTTGATGAGGTCCTGCACGTCATCCTCGGTGTAGATGCGGTATTCATTGAGCGCGGTGCTGAAAGTGACGGCCACCGAGATGCCCATCTTGTCCTTGTGATTCCAGCCGCCCACATCGTTCGCGGTGCGCCGGGTCTCCAGGTCGAAATAAACGATGTCCTTTGCCATGCCCGGCCTAGAGACGGTAAACGATGCGGGCCTTCTCCAGGTCGTAGGGCGACATCTCCAGCTTTACGCGGTCACCCACCACGAGACGGATGAAGCGTTTGCGCATCTTGCCGGAGATGTGGGCGAGCACTTCATGGTCGTTGGTCAGCTTCACACGGAACATGGTGCCGGCGAGCACAGCGCTGACGACGCCGTCCAGCTCCACTGCTTCTTCCTTCTCGGCGGTGTCGCCATGACGGCCGCGCCCCTGGGGTTCATCTTGCTTTTGCTGCGGGCGTGGCGAGAAACCGCCACGGCTTTGGCCACCGCGGGAGCGACCGCGATTGCCGGAATTGGAACGTCTAGGAGGAGGCATGTAGAAAGAAGGAAACTTGGGACCGCGAACCTGCTCTTCCCCACATCAATCACAACCGCTATTTTGCAGGTTCTGCCTGGGGCTGGAAAACCAGGCGCGTGCCCTCGGCTTGATAGAGCACCGGGGCTGTTTTGTCCTCCAGCAGGAGCTGCCCCGCCGCGTTGAACCGCCAGGTCCGGCCCTGGCTGTGGCGTGTCCAGCCTGTGCGTTTGCCGTCCGCATCGTAGTGATACACATCTCGCCAGGCCTTGGCCATGGACAGCCGGGGATCGACGAACAGCGGCGCAGGAGACCGCTCCAGCAGGCCTGGCAGCAACACTTGGCTGAGCACCGTGAGGTGAAGCTGGCGCAGATGATAGCGGTCGGCAGCAGTCAGCGTCTCGGGGCTGTGGGCGATGGAAAAGTCGCCATCGGCCGACTCGACCAGAACCCCGAGGTCGGTCAGCCGCTTCAATTCAGCGCGCAGATCGGTCAGGGCGGTGGTCTTGGGCGATTTCGCGGCCAGGGGCAGCAGGCGCGCCTGGTGCTTGATGAAGTAGTCCGGCTGGTCGGCAATGCGGTTGATCGTCTGCTCAGCTCCGGCGCGTGGGGAGGCGACAACGGCCTGCTCCAGCGCCAGGGCGAGCAGAGGCTGGGATTTCAGCGCCTTGGGAAACGTCTCCCAGCGCGGATCATCATCAGAGCGGGGCAGGCCCAGCTCGGGATTGCCAGCCTCATAGTAGATCTCAGCCAGCCGCCCCTGCTCATCGAAGAAGCGCTGCTCATTGGGCAGCATGGCCATGCAGAACAGGGCCGGGGCGGACCACTTCAAGCCGTTGCTGGCGAACAGCCCGATGTCGACACGGTGGCTGCGAATGCCAGAGGCGGCCTGCTGGGCCGGATGCCAGCGGATACGCACGCTGGCTTGCGTGCCTTCCTCGTTCGGAGTGATTTGCACGCGCTCGGGATCACCTTGCAGCAGCACCCATTTGTAGTTCAGCGGCTTGGCACCCGGATCGCTGCTGCCTTCCGCCGACAGCCGCACATCTTGAAAATCAGCGCTGGTGCGGTAGACGCAGGCAACACAGGCTGGCTGCGAGCCAAGCACTTGCTGTGTGATCTGAGGCACTTCAAAAAAGTCGATGCCAGGCCTCGCCACGGGCGGGGTCAGCAGCCGCAGCCGCGCCACGGGCGGCACGGACAGAAGCGACATCACCTGGGCAGCGGTCACCAGCTTCAACTCGTCCAGCGTGGCCGGGTCAAACACCACGGGGTGCGCCTTGCCGGTAAAGTAATCGGCCTCGGTTTCCACCAGCGTGCTGTTCTGGCGCAGCAGGGCCTGCAGAGCGGGCATCAGCACACCTTTGCGAATCAGGAACTCCTGCACCTCCGGGCGCAGTGCCGCCGCAGCGGCTAACAAGGCTTTCACATACGGCATGTCGGAGCCGGAGGAGCCTTGCGTGATCAAAACACCGGGATGATTCACCGGAAAAAGATCGCCCCAGCCGCCGACGCCGTTCGCGCCGGGATCATGGTCCAGGTGCTCGGGGAAGATGAACAGGTTGTTGGCCGCATACTGGGCCGACAGAATCTCATGCCCGAGCGGATGCATGAACATGGTGCGCGGCAGGCAGCCGATGGTGTCGGGCGTGCCGGACATGCTGCAATTCCCGATCGTGGGCAGCTTGCGCAGTTGGTTGGGAAAGCCCTTGTCCATGCCTTCCTTGATTTCCTCAGACGTGTGCGTCACGCGGTGCAGCCGCTTGTAGATGGCAGGCAGCGGCGAGTGGCCGCCATCGCGGTTCTCATACTGCAAGGCCGAGAACCCGGCCGCCGTCTCGTCCGTGGCCCACTGGTTCAGCGAGCGCCCCACCGCGTCATCGCGTGTCGTGATCGTCTCGGCGTGAAGCAGAGCCGAGGCGAGCAAAAGGATGGTGAGCAGTCGAAGCACGGGCGGGGGTGAATGAGTTTTGAGTGCCTAGTTTTAGTGGGGAAGCCAATTGCCAGTGTCCCGCAAACTGGCGAACAAAACAACCACGAACCCAGAACTCGCCGCCCTTACTTCGTTTCAAAGCGCTTCCGCAGTTCACCAAAATAGCGGCGCACCTGTTCGCGGCGCTGCGGTGGCAAAGCGGCATCGTCCAGCGCGGCTTCTTGTTCATTGATGAAATCCACGCTGGTCTCCTGGGCCGTGCGAGCGGCGGACTCTTGCTTGATGCCACCGTCGATGCTGCGGGTGCTGCTAGCGCCCTCGGTGCCAGACTTCGCGGTGACAACGGAGGACCCGTCAGCCTTGGTCCGGGCTGTCTTGACCGCATCCAGCTTGGCCTTGCCCACGCCGGGACTCGGGCCACCGGGGCCTGCCATGGTGGCGGCGTTGTTGGCGTCCTGCGGCAAGTTGGGCGCCATGATCATCGCTGAAGGTTGCTGGTCGGCCTTGGCTCCTGGAATCGGAGCGAGCAGCATCGGGCGATTCTGATTGCCTTGTCCCTGCTGACCTTGCTGGCCGTTTTGGGGCTGGCCTTGCGCCACGCTCATCTGCTGTTGCTGACCCATGCCAGTGCCTTGCTGCGGCTGTTGCATGAGCATTTGTTGCGGCTGCCCTGGTTGATTCAAGCCGGGTGGTTGCAGCGTTTGCTGAGCCTGACTGTTCTGGCTTTGCATCTGCGCGGCTTGCTGAGCTTGCGCTTGTTCGCCCGCGCCTTGCATGGGCTGCATTCCGCCGCCTTGCTGACCGGCAATGCGACTGCCAGCATCGCGCAGTTGCTGGGCGAGTTTTTCCAGTTCCTTGCGCGCTTGCTCGCGCTGGGCTTGCTCGCGCATCTTGTCGGCGAGCTTTTCAAACTCGACCGCCGCAGCGGGGACGTTGGTCTTAGCCAGTTCATCGCCCGCCGCCAGCACATGCGTGCCGACCGAGCGCTGACGGTCATCGGGCGCGGCGGCTTTTTGCACTTCCTTCAGCGTCTCGTTCAGCCGGTCCCGCGCTTCGATGGGGAGCTGCGGTTGCTTGAGGTGCGCGGCCAAATCTTGCGCAGCCTTGGCTGTTTGGACGGCATTCTTGCTCGCTGCCGCGTCACCCAGGTCGGCGGTATCAGCGTGCTTGCGCAGTTCCGCGATCATCGCGTCGGAAGCCCAGGCATCTTTGTCGTCGCCCAGGCGCTGGGCCAGCTTCTCAGCATCGCGCGCACGCTTTTCCAAGTCGCTGAGCAGCTCGCGTGCGGAGCCTGCGCCGCCCTTTTCCAAATCCTCTGCACTGCCTTGGACGTCCTGCTTCAGCTTGTCCAATACCTTGGCTTCCTCGGCGGTCAGGCCTTCCATCTTTTTCTTCTGCCAGTCGTTCTGAGCCAGTTGCTGAGCCTCCTGCATGGCAGCTTGCTTCATGGCTGCATCCAAGGCCATGTCACCCGTTGAAAGTGGTCGAAGGGCTGAAACGGCAATGCCGATCAAGGCGAGCGCTGGAGCCGCCCAAAGCCAGCGATGCAGCGGCAAAGGCAGGTCCTTCGTGAGTTGCCGGGCGGCACTGCCAAGCTGCGCGGTCTGGGCTTCGAGGTGGCGTTGCTGCAGCGCGGTCCTCTGCGGCAACTGCTCAAACCACCACGCGGCGGCGAAGGCCTCGCTGCGGTTCTGCGTTTGGTCCCAAAGCGCCAGCGCTTCATACTTGCCGGGCTTGCTGCGGAACGCCCCGAACGCCGTGCCGCCAAGCCAAGCGATCAAGGCGAGCACAGGCAGCCATGGACCAACCTCGGTGAACCAACGCAGTAGCGTCACGATCGCGAAGGCTGCCACGGCAGGCCACAATGTCAGCGCCAGAAGTCGCAGCCAGCGACGCAGCAGCACCCGTGTCTGCACGCGGGCGGCGACTCGATCGAAGCTGGCATTCATATCGTTCATGATTAGCGAGACGTGCGAAAAGGGCGAATCCTTTGAATGAACGAGCTGAAGCTCGAACTACAAACTCGAAACTCGGAACTTTGCTGCTTTAATCGCCCCATGTCCCTGCATCTCCCCCATCGCCCGCGCCGCAACCGCAAGTCCGCCGCCATCCGTGATTTGGTGCGCGAGACTGAGCTGACGCCGGGGCATCTCATTTATCCGCTGTTCATTCAAGAGGGCCGGAAAAATGACAACATCGCCTCCATGCCGGGCTGCAAGCGCTGGTGCCTGGACAGCCTTGTCAAGGAGGCGGGCGAAGCCCATGCACTGGGCATCCCGGCGGTGGTGTTGTTTCCAAAAATCGCCGACAAGCTGAAGTCGTCGAGCGCCGAGGAATGCTACAACCCCGAGGGCCTGGTGCCGCGCGCGATCCAGGCGCTGAAGCAATCCTTTCCCTCGCTGACGGTCATCACCGATGTGGCGCTCGACCCTTACAACAGCGATGGGCATGATGGCTTGGTGGCTGCGGATGGCCGTATCGTGAACGACGACACAGTGGACGTGCTGTGCCGCCAGGCCTTGTGCCATGCCGAGGCCGGGGCCGACATTGTGGCCCCCAGCGACATGATGGACGGTCGTGTGGCCGCGCTGCGCGAGACCTTGGACGACGAGGATTTTCAGGACGTATCGATCATGAGCTACACAGCGAAGTATGCCAGCGCCTACTATGGCCCTTTCCGTGGTGCCTTGGACTCAGCGCCCAAGGCGGGCGATAAGAAGACCTATCAGATGGACCCGGCGAATGCACGTGAAGCCCTGCGCGAGGCCGCGCTGGATGAGGCCGAAGGCGCTGACATTTTGATGGTGAAACCCGCTGGGCCGTATCTCGACATTATCTGCCTACTGCGTGCGCACACCGTGCTTCCCATCGCGGCGTATCAGGTCAGCGGTGAGTATCTCATGATCAAGTCGGCGTCTGCGGCCGGTTGGGTGGACGAGGCCAAGGTGGTGCAGGAATCGCTGATCGGCATCCGCCGCGCCGGGGCTGACATGATCTTGACCTACTTCGCCAAGGATGTGGCGAAACGGCTGGGCTAGTCGGAAAGAAATCCCAGGACCCAACTGTTGTCTTGAGCTTCCGGGTTCTGTTCCTTTATCTTGTTTTTTTATGAAGTCGTCCCTCGCTGTTATTCTTGCTCTCACCTCGCTCGCCACCGCTGCTGACTGGTCGCGCTTCCGGGGTCCCAACGGCACGGGTGTGGCCGAGACCACGGGGCTTCCTTCAGCGTTCGACGACGCCTCAACGATCTGGAAAGTGGAGCTGGGCAAGGGCTGGTCCTCGCCGGTGCTGTGGAAAGACTTGGTCGTGGTGACGGCGGAGACCTCGCCCGGAAAACACGGCGTCATCGCCCTCAGTGCCAAGGATGGCAAGGAACTCTGGCGTTATGAGGAAGCCTTCGAGGAATACAAGAAGCACAACTTCAACAGCTTCGCGAGCAGCTCGGCCTTCATCGATGCTGATCGCATTTATGTGAACTGGAGCACTGGCACCACGATTCAAGCCCTGGCCCTCAGCCATGATGGCAAGCTGCTGTGGAAAAACGATCATGTGGCCGATTACATTCATGAGCATGGCACCGGTGTGTCGCCCGTGGTGGCCGATGGTATCATGGTTGTGCGTAGCGAGTTCGATTGGCAGCGCGATGGCAAGGTTTATACCGAAGATCCCGAGCAGCAGAAGTGGAAGGCGTGCATCGTTGGCCTGGACATCACGACCGGTAAACAGGCCTGGAAACTGGAACTGCCGAACTGCCTGAACACCTTCTCCACGCCGGTCATCAATGAGATCGGCGGCGGCAAGCGCGAGTTCATCTGCGCGAACAACGTCAGCGGCGTCATGGGCATCGACACCAAGACCGGCAAGATCAACTGGCAGCACAACCCTGGTTACAAACAGCGCAGCCTGGGATCACCCGCCTTCAAGGACGGCGTCTTCTTCTGCACCTTCGGCTCCGGCGGTGGTGGCAAGGAGACGGCGTATCTCGACGTTACCGGTGGCAAGGTGAAGCCTATGGAGTGGACCCTCATGAAAGGCCTGCCTTATGTGCCCTCGCCCCTGGTCATGGGCGATTACTTGTATCTGCTCGGCGACGGGGGCATCCTGCAATGCGTCGAGTTCAAGACCGGCAAGGTGATGTATGAAGAGCGCCTGAACGGCAGCAAAGGCAGCAGCAAGTTTTTCAGCAGCCCGGTTGCCGGTGATGGCAAGCTTTACTGCGGGAGCCAGCAGGGCGATGTGATCGTGGTGAAGGCCGGACCGAAGTTCGAGCAGCTGTCCGCGACTAAGCTGGACAGCCCCATCAATGCCTCCCTCGCGATTGGCGATGGCCGCGTCTATGTCCGCACGGAGAACATGCTCTGGTGCGGTGGCAGCAAGACAGCTCCTGTGCCATGATCAGGGTTTGTCGTTCTAGCTTTAGCTCGTTTCCAAAATAAAGGAATCGAACTGAAGCTCGAACTGCAAACCCGATCAGCGAAGCTTACACTCCCTCCAGCCTGCCCGTGCTATCACCGATGCGCTCGGCAGGAACACCGAGGCGGTCGAGCATCGAGAGGTAAAGGTTGGTCATCGGCGTTTCCTGAGCCAGGGCGATATGGCGGCCCGGAGTCAGCGTGCCTTTGCCACGGCCTGCGAGAATGACCGGCAGGTGATCGTGGTTGTGGCGGTCGCCGTCGCAGATGGCGCTGCCGAAGACGACCATGCTGTTGTCCAGTAGACTGGTGCCGTCGCTGTCCTTGGCGGATTTCATCTTGGTCAGGAGGTAGGAAAGTTGGCGCGCGTAGAACTGGTCGATCAGCGCCAGCTTGCGCAGCTTTTCAGGATCTTTCTGATGATGCGAGAGCTGATGATGACCCTCCGGCACGCCGATGTCGGCGAAGCTGCGGTTGCTGCCGTCGTGCGACAGGCCAAAGGTGGCGATGCGCGTGCTGTCGGTCTGGAAGGCCAGGGCCAACAGGTCAAACATGGCCTTGATGTGTTCCTCGAAGGTCTCGGGAATGCCGCTTGGCGCGACCACGCCCTGGGGCAGGGCCTTGGTCATCTTCTCGGCGCGTTCGATGCGCTGTTCAATGTCGCGCACGGCGGTGAAGTATTCGTCCAGCTTGGCCTTGTCGGCGGCGGTCACTTTGCTCTGCAAGGACTTCGCGTCATCGAGCACGGTGTCGAGGATGCTCATGCTCAGTGCCTTACGCCGACGGATGGCTTCTTTATCGCCGCCTGTGGAACCGATGCCGAACAGGCGCTCGAAGACCAAGCGCGGGTCCATCTCGGGAGCCATCGGCGTGGTCTCGTTCTTCCACGACAGGTTGAACTGGTAGGCGCAGCTGTAACCCGAGTCGCACTTGCCCGCGCTGCGCTCGCCGTCGGTGCTGAGTTCCAGGGAGGACAGCTTGGTCAGGTGGCCGATTTTTTCTGCGGCGATCTGGTCAACGGAGATGCCCAGGCTGATGTCGGAGCCCGCTGTTTTCTTGGGTTGGATGCCGGTGAGGAAGGCCGCATTCGAGCGCGCGTGATCACCCGCGCCATCGCCATTGGAGCGCGCCTTGTCATGGGCCAGACCGGTGATGATGCTGAAGTCACGGCGATGCGCCTCCAGAGCCTTCAGCGAAGGGCCGAGCTGGTAATTCGCTCCCTCGCCCGTGGGGAACCACTGATCCACACACACACCATTGGGCGTGTAGAGGAAGGCCATGCGCAGGGGCGAGGCCGCTGCGGCTGCCTTCTGCGCGGCAAGACTGCGGGGCGTGAAGGTTTCCAAGGCAGGCAGCGCCATGAGAGTGCCCAGGCTGCGCAAAAAGGCGCGGCGGTTCGTCGTTGAGGCCAGGGTTGGGGGGATAGCCATATCCTTCTCTACGCATGCCATGGGCCATTGCTTGCCTTGATTTTTGTTCTGCCAGACGCAATTCCATGCACGTAAAACCTGTTGCAAGAAGAGGACTCCGCCACTCGATTGCTGGCTTTCCCAAACCTAACCCTAACCGCACCGGAATAAAAACATGACCCATCGTATCGCATTGCTGCTCGCCGCCCTGGCCTTCACCCCTGCGCTCAATGCCCAGGATGCCGCCGTGGCGCTGGAATTGAAGCCCAGCACCAATCCCGCCACCCCGCTGGCTTATGACAAGAACGAACTGACGGTGAAGGCCGGTGCCAAGGCCAAGCTGGTGATGAATAACACCGGGTCCGCCGTGCCGCAGCCGCACAACATCGTGCTCTGCAAGATCGGCACCGACAGCAAGGTGATGGCCGCCGCGATGACCATGCTGACCGATCCCAAGGGCATGGAAAAGGCCTATGTGCCCGAGTCGCCCGATGTGCTCGCCTTCACCAAGTTTGCCCAGCCCGGCCAGACCGCGGAAGCTGAGTTCACCGCGCCCATGGATCCGGGCGATTATCCTTTCTTCTGCACCTTCCCCGGCCATGCCGTGATGATGAAGGGCGTGCTGAAGGTCACCCAGTAATCCATCATTCCTTGCGCTTATGAAACACCTCGTCCTCGCTCTCTTCCTTGGTTTGTCTGCCACCCTCTCCGCCCAGGACACGGCGTTGGAGGTCAGCGGCTTGAAGTTCGTGGTTCCTGCGGGCTGGAAGTCGGTGGAGCCCTCCAGCTCCATGCGCAAGGCCCAGCTCGAAATCGCCATTACCGGCCAGGAGAAGCCGGTGAACGCGGTGTTCTTCCACTTCGGCGGCGACGTGGCGGGCAACATTGAGCGCTGGAAAGGCCAGCTCAGCGGCATGGTCGATGTGAAGACTGAGGAAGCCGAGGCCGGTGGCAAGAAGGTGACGCTGTTCAAAGGCACTGGCACCTACACCGATCCCTTCTCCGGCCAGGGCGCGCAGGACAACTACGCTTTGATCGGCGCGCTCATCCCCATGGATGATGCTGGTCCCGTAGTGATCAAGCTCGCAGGTCCCAAGGACGCCACGCTCGCCTTGTATGAGGCGCTGAAGGCGATGGCGTTGAGCCCCTTCAAGAAGTGAGGCGCTGAAGACAAATATTGGAAAGGCAGGTCCACGAGGGCCTGCCTTTTTTGTTGCCAAGGGTAAATTTTAACCACGGAATACACAGAAACCACGGAAAGGAATAAAACAGCGAATGCTGAACCAATTCCGTGTGTGCCGTGGTTAATCCATTCAGTGGTCTATCACTCCGGCAGCTCCAGCAGCAGCACATCAGGATTGCGCTGCTCGAAATAACGCTGTGCCCAAGGACTGTCGAAGAGCACCACCCAGCGGCCCAATTCATCCACCGCTGTGGTCATGCCGCTGCCTATGGCGAGGCCGTCTGGCATGACGATGTTGTCCGGGGCCTGCATCCAGCGGAGGATGTTCCAGGGCGCGGTCTCCAGGCGGCTCTCGGCATTGTATTCGGCCTGCAGGCGATACTGCACGACTTCAAACTGGAGCGGCCCCACTGCACCTAGCAACGGAATGCGTGACAAACTCTGCGGCATGGAGAACTGCTGGATCACGCCCTCGCTCAGCAGCTGGTCCAGACCCTCACGGAAGCGCTTGTAGTGCGCGGTGCTGGGGTTGTGAATGAAGGCAAAGACCTCCGGCGGGAACCGCGGAATCTCGTCAAACTTAAGCGTTGGATCGTTGCTCAGCGTGTCGCCAATGCGGTAGTCCTGGTTGCCCACGAGACCGACCACGTCGCCTGCCCAGGCTTCATTCACGGTCTCGCGATCCTGCGCGAAGAGCTTCTGCGAGTTCGCCAAGCGCACGCTCTTGCCGGTGCGCGTGTTGATCGCCGACATGTCGCGCTCGAACTTGCCATTCACGATGCGCACGAAGCTCATGCGGTCGCGATGGCGAGGGTCCATGTTTGCCTGAATCTTGAAGACGAAGCCGGAGAAGCCCGGCGTCTGGGGCTCAATGATGCGGTCTCCTGCCATGCGCGGCGCGGGCGGGGGAGCCAGATCGAGGAAGCCGTCCAGCAGCAGTTGCACGCCGAAGTTGTTGCTCGCACTGCCGAAGAACACAGGCGTCAATTCACCGCGCTCCACTCGACGGCGGTCAAACTCATGGCCAGCACCTTCCAGCATCTCCAGCTCCAGGATCGACTGATCGAGCGCATCGGGATCGGTGTTCTCACGCACGTAGTCATCCTGCAGGCTGCCGACTTCCACCGGGGCCTGATAAGCGCCATGCACGGTGCGTTGGAACAGATGCACCTCCTTCTTCAGCCGGTCATAGACGCCACGGAAACGCTGCCCCAGACCTAGCGGCCAGTTCATCGCACAGGCACCGATGCCGAGCACGGTTTCCAGCTCATCAAGCAGGGTCAGCGGCTCGCGCGCAGGGCGATCCAGCTTGTTCATGAACGTAAAAATCGGCACGCCACGGCGGCGGCAGACTTCGAACAGTTTGCGCGTCTGGCTCTCGATGCCCTTGCCGGCGTCGATGACCATGATGGCAGCATCCACCGCCGTGAGCACACGGTAGGTGTCCTCGCTGAAGTCCTTGTGCCCCGGCGTGTCCAGCAGGTTCACCACGCTGCCTTTGTATTCAAACTGCAGCACCGTCGAGCTGACCGAAATCCCGCGCTGCTTCTCCAGTTCCATCCAGTCCGAAGTCGTCGCGCGCTGGTTTTTGCGCGCCGTCACCGATCCGGCCAATGCCAGCGCACCACCGTAGAGCAGCAGCTTTTCCGTGAGCGTGGTCTTCCCCGCATCCGGGTGGGAGATGATGGCAAAGGTGCGTCGGCGGTTGATTTCTTGCTGCGGAGACATGCGGGGCGTGGGCATTGCACGCGGGCAGGCGGTGAGGCAAGCGGGAAGTGCTTGGGACGAGGGGGCGATGGCTTGGAATGCAGCCCTGGTCAGTCAATCCTCTCCACTTCTCACTTCTCACCCCTTCGCGGCCATGCTATAAACCCCGTCCCATGTTCCGCGCTCTGCTCATTCTCGCCGTTCTATCCGCCGCCTTGCCTGCCTTTGCGCAATACGAGGTGTCGTTGAAGCTGGACCACATCAACTACGTCTCTCAGGAGCCGATGATGGCTACGGTGACCATCGTCAACCGTTCGGGTGCTGATGTGATCCTTGGCGGGCCGGGCGGGCGGCCCTGGCTCTCGTTCAATGTGAAGGACTCGCAGGAGCGCTCGCATTCCCCGCTGCAATCGACCTCAGACGAGCCGATCATCTTCGAGGCTGGCAGCACCATGGCGCGCAAGGTGCAGCTGGGGGAGACGCACTCCATCACCGAAGAGGGCACCTACTCGATCACCGTCTCGGCTTACCACCCGGCCTCGGGCCAGTATTACGTCTCCAACCGCGTGCGTTTTGTCATCACCGACGCCAAGCCCTACGGCAAGCCCATCGTCTTCGGCGTGCCGGCGGGCATGGAGGACGCAGGTCGCTCCCGCCGCTACGTGATCATGGTGCATCGCGACATGGACCGCAGCTACCTCTACTTCCGCCTCGTCGATGACCGGTCGGGCCAGAAACTGCGCACCTACCAGCTCGGCACGGTGAGCGTCGTGCGCGAGCCGCAAATGACGGTCGATCGCGAGAATAACCTGCACGTCATGTTCCTCGCCGCGCCGGACTTGACGATTCATCAAGTCATCGGCCCGGACGGCAAGCCTAAGGAACGCGAGTTCTTCCGCGACACCGAGACCACGCGCCCCATGCTCTTTTTGACCCGGGACAACACGGTAGTCGCCCGCGGCGGCCTTCAGTTCGATCCAGTCGCGGAGAACAAGAAACAGCAGGAGGCCGCCAGCAAGGTGCGTAGCGTGAGCGATCGCCCGCCTGGGCTGTGAGTGAATTCGGTATCGTGCACGCAGCGCCTTGGACTGCGCAAACTTGCTGCCGCAATGAGGAAGCGCTTACCGCGCCTGTGCCGTTGTCACCGGTTGGGCCAGCGGCTTCGCTTTCGGCACCGGCAGCTCGCCGCCGCCATCAGTGAAAGCCTGGACGTCAGCCATCGCCCCGAGCAGGCGCGGGTCATTGGCGGCCATGTAAGTCGCCGCGCGGATCGCTAGATGCAGGCCCTGCCAGGGGTAGTGCGGGCCCCAGGCCTCCACGGCGGCCATGCGCTCGTCATTGCCCAAGCGGGCGGCGACGATGCTCAGCGCGTTCAAGCGGCTTTCCTCGCCGTTCATGGCCAGAAAAGGTTCGCGTAGCGCCTGGAAGACCAGGCGGGCATCATCCGGCGCGGCGTTGAGGGTTAGATCATCCGCCAGTTTCAGTGTTTCTTGCAGCAGCGCGGGTTCGATCCATGGGCTGTGCTTGAGCATATTCGCCGCTTGGGCGAAGGCCTTGCGGGCTTCGGGCAGATTTTTCTGCGCGTGCAGCTGGCGCACGCGCAGTAGAGAGACATTCTCCGGGTAGTAGCTGTCCAGCTCGGTGAGCAAACGACCGGCGGCGGGGTCGCCAGTCAAAGAATGGGCCACGGCCAGCATCCAGCGCTCTTGCAAGGTGATCGGGGTGATGTCGCCAAAAAATTGGATGAAGCCAGCGTAGTTCCCAGTGGCGAGACTGTCGAAGGCCGCGGCGACTTTCAGCGTGTCCTGCGGCAGTTCCTCGGTCTTCACCGGCGGGCACAGGATGGCCTTGTTGTTGTTGCGCCAGCCAGCATTGAGGGTCTCGCGTGTGAACAGGTTGGGATCGAGGGCACCCTCGGCCAGCTTGGGCATCATCTGGCCTTGCTTGTAAGCACGCTTCCGCAGCGCGCTGGCGGCACCGGCGTAGTGCTTGCCCAAGGTGCGGGCGAAGCCGAACTCCAGCAGGTTCAGGTTGTCGGTGTTTGTCGCCAGTTCTTGGGTGGTCAGGCTGCGGGTGAAGTCCTGGTTGGCCACGCAGCGTGCCATGAAGCCCTCCACCGAATCGGTGAACCAGAGCCGACGCAGAGCGGTGGCATAAGGCTCGCGTCTTAGCTTGGCCTGCACGACGGCCGTGTTCCAGGGCTTCGTGCTCTTGCTGGCCACCAGCAGCAAATCGTCGTCCTGCGTGTTCCAGATCTCCACCTTGGGAAACTCGGCCGCGAGCGTGTTGATCACCGTGTCGATAGTCTCGGGCGAGGCCTCGTAGCCCTGCACCCATTGGCAGAGAATGCCGTCCACGTTCAGCCGGTCATGCACGCTTTGGTAAAACTCGCGGGTGTAAAGACTCGCCACCCCGGCGCGGTAGGGATTCGAGGGCTCCGAGATGATCAGGTCGTAGCCTTGGCCCCTGGCCATCAGGAACTCGCGCGCATCGCCGATGATGTGGTTGATCTTCGGGTTCTGCATCGCGCCGTGGTTCACGGGCTTGAAGATCTCCGCCAGCTTCAACATGCCGGCCTCCAGCTCGATAGCATCCACACGCTCCATGCCCGGTGCCTCGGCCAGCCAACCTGCGGTGGTGCCGGTGGCGAGGCCGATGACGCAGGCCGTCTTCGGCTGCTCATGCAGCGCCGCGCCCACCAGGCCGAGCATCACCTGGGTCGAGGCATTGACCAAGGACGAGCCATCGGCCTTGCCATTGGTCAGGATGATCAATTGATCGCCGCGAGTGACGGCCACGCTTGTCTCCCGTCCGTCGAAGGAGGCAAGATGCGAGCGGCGGATCGTGCGCTTCCAGGCCTCCAGCTTCTCGCTGCTGTCCGGCACCTGCGAGCTGCGGCCATAGCCAATCGGGTAATGATACCACACGGCCGTTGGGCCTTGCGCCAGCACCACGGCCGCCACGCCGGCACCGATCAGCCCCAGGGAAGTCGTGCGGGCGGCCCGGCTTGCTTTGCACACCAGCAGCGCGGCGACGGGCATCATCCCGATCAAGCCGGCGACCAGCAGCCACGTGTGATTCAAACCCAAAGTCGGCACAAGGACAAACCCGCCCATCAACGAGCCCGCAATCGCGCCGGAGGTGTTGCACAGGTAAGCCTGCCCCAGCTCGCGTCCCACCCCCGCATTGCCGCGTCCTAGCAGGGACAACAGCAAAGGAAACTGCACGCCCGCCAGCAACGAGGGCAGGAAAGCCAGCCCCGCGATGATCGTCGCCCAACCAGCGACGACTGGCCCAAAGCCGAAACCGCGTGTCATTTCATTCATCACCAGCGCACCGAACGCAAAGTTGTCGCCGATCACCCACGGCGCGATGACGCACACCGCCTGCAATGCTGAGACCAGCATGAACGCGCCCACCGAGGGCTTCAGCGTCTTTAGCAGCAGGCTGTAGAGCAGGCCGCCCAAGCCCATGCCTGCCAAGGCCACGCAGAGCACTAGCCCGAAGCCATACACCGATCCGCCCAGCAGCGAGGCCGAGACGCGATACCACAGCAGCTCGACGACGAAGAAGGTGAAGCCGCTGACAAAGGCCGCCGCCAGCACGAAGGATTTGGGCACCAGGCGCGGCGTCTGGCTAGTGGGGGCAGCCTCGGCTTGAGAGAGGCTGGGCGCTGCGTTCATCTCCACCCGACGGGAGATCATCCAGGCCAGCCCGCCGATCAAGGCATTGGCCATCGCCGCCATGCCCAGCGTGCCCTGATTGCCCACCGTGCCTAGCATCCAGAAGGTGCCCAGCGCCGCCCCTGTGACCGCGCCCACCACATTGATCGCGTAGAACAAGGCGGTGGTGGAGCGGTTCGGGTCATCGTCGCGCTGTGCGAATTTCATCGCCGCTGGCAGCGTGCCGCCCATGAGGAAACACGGCACGCCGAGCACTAGCGCCGTGATGCCGATCTGCACCAGCGTGGCCGTGGTGTCACCCAGGGTTTGCAGTCCACCGGTCGCGAGATACAGAGCGCGCGCCAGCTCCAGCAGCTTCGGCGTTAGCATGGCCGCGATGGCAATCGCCACCTCAAGACGTGCATAAAACCGGAACGGAAACCGCACGCTCTCCACTCGCCGACCAAACCACCAGCCGCCAAAGCCCAGCCCGGCCATGAACACCGCCAGCACCGCCGCTGCCGCCGGGGCCGCGCCGCCAAAAACCATCCTGAACTCGCGCAGCCACACGGTCTGGTAGAGCAGCGCACACACCCCAGAACCATACATAATGAAGGCCAGAGCGACGGTCAGCCAAAGGGGACGACGAGCGGCAGAGGGCAAGGGGGTAGGCATAAGGTGAGGCGATAATCAGCGATTCTTTATTATTTACCATAATTTCCATTGTTGGCCAAGGGCTTTTTGGGGACCAGGGACGCATCGTCCCCTCCATCAAGAATCTGTGGCGTCCGCAGTCTTCAGATGGACATGCCGCCCTTCGTCTCAGGAAACCAGCTTGGCTTTTCACCCGCTGCGCCTACCATGGGCGCCCTTTTTTGCCACTCATGTATCGCTCGCTGCTCACCTCGAAACTCCAGTCCGCCTTCACCACGGCTGGCATCGCCTTGCCCGAAGGCTTCTCCGTCACGGTTGATCTCGCCTCCGACACCCGCTTCGGCGACTACCAGAGCAATGCGGCGATGACCCTGGCCAAGCAGCTCAAAACGAATCCGCGTGCCCTAGCCGAGCAGATCAAGTCCGCGCTGGACGTGGCCGATGTGTGCAGCGAGGTCAGCATCGCTGGCCCAGGCTTCCTGAATTTCCGCATCAGCACCGCCGCGCTGGGCACCAAGATCAATGCCATCGTCAGCGGCACGGACTGCGCCGTCGCGAAGGTTGCCGAGCCGAAGACCATCGTCATCGACTTCAGCGCCCCGAACATCGCCAAGCCCATGCACGTGGGCCACATCCGCAGCACCTTCATTGGCGATTGTCTGGCCCGAGTTGCTAAATTTGTCGGGCACAAAGTCATCACTGACAACCACGTCGGTGACTGGGGAACCCAGTTCGGCATGATCATCCACGGCTGGAAAACACAGCTCAATCATGAGGCACTGAAGGTCGATCCGATCCATGAACTCGTCCGCACCTACAAGCTGATCAATGCGCAGACCAAGAGCGACGAAGCTGTGCTCGAAACCTGCAAGAGCGAGCTAGTGAAGCTCCAGCAGGGTGACGCCGAAAACCTCGGCATCTGGAAGGAGTGCGTGCGCCTGACGCTCGAACAGCTGGAGAAGGTCTATGGCGCGCTGGACATCAGCTTTGATCACTACCTCGGCGAGAGCTTCTACAACGACGCGCTCGCGCCGCTGGTTGAGAAGCTGCTGGCTGCGGGCATTGCCACCGTCAGTGATGGTGCCGTCGTGATCTTCAGTGATGGCAAGCTCGATCCGAAAGACGATCCGTTCCTCATCAAGGAAGGCGATGCCTGGAAGCCCACCCCCGCGATCATTCGCAAGGGGGACGGCGGCTTCTTGTATGCCACCACCGACCTGGCCACCATCGACTATCGTGTGAACGAATGGAAGGCCGATGAAATCTGGTATGTCGTCGGCTCGCCGCAGCAACTGCACTTCAAGCAACTGTTCGCCGCCGCCCATCGCATGGGCCACACGACAAAGATGATCCACATCGCCTTCGGCAGCATTCTTGGCCCCGATGGCAAGATGTTCAAAACCCGCAGTGGCGAGACTGTGGGCCTGCTCGAAGTCATCGACGAAGCCATCGAGCGCGCCCGCGAAGCCGCCGATGCGAAGGAGCAAGGCCTCACTGATGCCGAGAAAGCCGACATCGCCCAGATCATCGGCGCAGGTTCCGTCAAGTATGCCGAGCTAAGCCAGAACCGCCTCACCGACTACAAGTTCAGCTGGGATAAAATGCTGTCCATGCAGGGCAATACCGCGCCCTACCTGATCAACGCTTATGTCCGCACGCGCTCCATCTTCCGCAAGCTCGGCGACAGCGTCGCGCTCACCGCCGACATCGCCTTGACTGAGCCTGCCGAGATCGCCCTCGCCATGAAGCTCGCGCAGTTCGCCGAAGCCACGCACGACGTGCTCGCCGACCATCGCCCGAACACGCTCGCCACCTATCTCTACGAACTGGCCAACACCTACCACAGCTTCTACGAGGCCTGCCACGTCTTGAACAGCGAGGGCACCGTGCGCAACACGCGCTTGTTGTTGTGCGATGCGACCAGCAAGGTCTTCAAGCAGGGCCTCAGCCTGCTCGGCATCCGCACGACGGAGCGGATGTGAGTTGTTTCGCCTGCCTCACGCTGACTTATCCAGCAGCAGCGAGGCGGAGCGGCGGGGCATGGGGTGGAAACCGTTGAGTCCGGCGCGCAGGCGTTTAGCGCGATCCACGCATTCCTCGGCGCGCTGGAAGTCGCCGATGGCCTTGTAGACGGCACCGAGATTGATATAGGTCTGCGAAAGATCGCCAGGCTCGACTTCGGCGGGGCTGAGTTCCTGGCGAATGCTGAGCGCGCGCTCGTGCATGGCCTGGGCACGGTCGACATCGAGGTTGGCGTAGTAGAGCACGCCGAGGTTGTTGTAGATGGAGGCAACCTTGGCGTGGTGCTCGCCATACAGGGAGCGGAAGGTCTCCAGCGCCTCGCTGTAATACTGCTCGGCCTTGGGCCACTGGCGCAGGCTCTTGAAGATCATGGCCAGGTTGTTCTTGATGGTGGCGGCCTTGTCGGCGTCCTGGAAGCCATGCTGTTCGCTGATTTGCAGCGCCTTCTCATAGAACTGGGCGGCGAGGTCCATCTTGCCCCAGCGGTCATAGAGGTAAGCGATCAGCGAATAGATGCCGACCAGCAGCTCAGGGTCCTGGCGGCGCAGGTCCTGCACGCGGAACAGGGCTTCGCGATACAGAGACTCGGCCTTGCGGAAGTCGCCCTCTTTCTGGCGCAGGTCAGCGAGCACGCTGATCTGCTCCACGAGCTCGCCGATGCGGGCGGGATCATGGTAAGCCATGCGCCGCGCCTCCTCCACACTGCGGGAGGCGCTGGCGATTTGGCGGTCAAGGACGGATTCCATGGGGCGGAAGGCGAAGAGTGAATCAGCAGGGGAGAGGTGGTGCTCCAAGCTCTTCGTTCGTTGCTTGGCTAGCTGGCGTCGCGGTAGCTCTTGGCGAGGTCGGCGACGACGTCGCGGGCCTGGGCCATCTGATCACGCGGCACACCGGCACCTTCATACCAGTGGGTGTAGGCGTGGTTGTCGAACATGATGTCAAACTGCGCGACGAGGCGCTCAAAGACAGCGGCGATGCCGGTGTGGTTGACTAGGGCGAGGCCGCTGGAGGCGAAGCCTTCGGGGGCGGTTTCAGCGACGCCGATCTTGATGCCGGTGGGCACGTAGCTGGCGAAGTTCAGGCTCTTGCGGATGCTGGCCATGTTTTCTTCCACTTCCTTGGCACGCACGTCGCCACGGAACAGGGCGCAAGCGGACAGATACACGCCATTGGCCCAGTCGATGGCGGCGGTGTAGTTGTCCTGTGCGAAGGTTTCGCGGGCGAGGTCGGGGAAGTTGGTGCGCACCTGGCCTTCCTGACCGGGGGCACGCATGGGAGCGAACGAGGCGGTGAGGAAGTGATTGCCGGGGAAGGGCACCAAGTTCGTGACGAATTCACCGAGGTCGGTGTTGAGCTTGCCAGGGAAGCGCAGCGACGCGGTGATCGACGACATGATCAGGGCCACGATGTGGTTGAGATCCATGTAGTTCGGGTTGCGCGCGAACTTGCTCTTGGCGATGCGGAACAGCGCTTCGTTGTCCAGGATCACGGCGGCATCGGCGTTGTCGCGGATGCGTTGCAGAGTCAGGACGGCGTTGTAAGGCTCGACGGCGGAGTCGGAGATGAGCGGCGACGGGGCGACGGAGAAGGTGAAGATCTTCTTCTTCGGATACGCTGCGCGCAGGCGCTCCAGCACAAGGGAGCCCAGGCCGGAGCCGGAGCCGCCACCGATGGAGTGGGTGATGAGGAAGCCTTGCAGCGACTTGGTCTTTTCGACGGCGCTGTCGATGACGTTCATGATCTGGTCGATCACGCGCTCGCCTTCGACATTGTAGCCACGCGCCCAGTTGTTGGCTGCTCCTGGGATCTTGCGGACGATGCTGCTCTCGTCAAAGAGCTTGGACATCTCGCCCGACTCGATACGGGCGATGACGCCGGGCTCCAGGTCCACAAGCACTGCGCGGGGCACATACTTGCCGTCGCGGATCTTGTGGAAGAACACCTCCATGTTCGAGTTGCTGGAGGCGGCGTTGCCGTCCTTGGGCATGCCGCTCTCGTTGAGTCCGTGCTCGCGCAGAATCAGGCGCCAATAACGGTCGGCGATCTGGTTGCCACACTGTCCGATGTGAATGCTAACGATTTCTCTCACAGGTCTTACCTCCGGGATGGGTTTCAGTTCAAAGTGCTGGGTGACTCAATTGCCGCGACGTTTGTCGACGAGGTCGCGAAGGCTGACCGTGCCGCTGTTCTCATAAGGCGAAGGGGCCGGGATTGGCGTGCCCGTGCGGGCGGCGATTTCAGGGCTGTCCTGAACCTTGGCCTTGGCACCGGATTCTTCGGCAACTTGATAGCTTTGGATCAGTTCCTGGGCCGAGGCGCGCAGGGCGTTAATCTGATCTTCGGACATGCCTTCGTTGAGATACCAATTGGCGAAGGCCTTGCGCTGCCAGAGCTTGTCGAAGTTGTGGCAAATTCTGTCGAGCACGCGGGCGACTTCCGTGTTGTTGGCCAGGAGCACCATGCTCTTGCGATGGGCGACACCGGGCTGCTCCACGTAGCCGATCTTGAAGGCGGTGGGAATCCAATACGTGAGCGGCAGTTGCTCGCGGATGGCGGCCAGGGCGGCATCGGCCAAGGGTTTGTCATCCATGACACCGCGATAGAGAACCGCCGTGCTGAGGAAGCGACCTTCCATGGGTGAACAGGCAGCAAAGACGCTTTCGTTGTCGAAGAGCGAGCGGATCATTTCTTCCACGCCCATCTCTTCGAACTTGCTGCGGTCGGGTGGTGTCAGCGGTGCGAAGGCCAGCATCAAGAAATGCAGGCTTGGCTGCGGCACGAGATTGGTGAGCATCTCGCGCAGGCTGATTTCCACGGTGAGGAAGCCGCTGAAGCGCATGGAGGCGGTGAGTCCGGCCAGGGCTTCGGTGATCAGCAGGTTCAGGTCATCGACCGTGGGGTTCTCGATGTTCCACTTGCGATGGGCGAGCTGGAAGAGCGCTTCGTTGTCGAAGATCAGGCAGGCATCGGCCACACGGCGCAGCGTGTTGAGGGCGAAGACGGTGTTGTAAGGCTCCGTGACGACCGAGGACACCTGCGGCGAAGGCAGGATGGCGCAGCTGAGGATGGGGAACTCGGGATGGCGTTCTTTGATCGCTTCGATGATCAGCGAGCCAAGGCCGCTGCCGGTGCCGCCGCCAGTGGCGTGCAGCACGATGATGCCGCCGACATTGTCGGTCTTGTCCACCTCGGCTTCCACCCGGGCCATGACCTCGGGCAGGATTTCACGTCCTTCACCGAGATAACCCACGGCGAAATTGCCACCAGCGCCCTCGGAACGGGCGATCAGATTGGCCGGGTTGAACAGCGAGCCGGAACCGATTTTGACGGTCTCGATGACGCTGGGTTCCAGGTCGACCATGATGGCGCGCGGCACATAGCTGCCGGAGGTGGTTTCCCCCAGCTTGGAGAAAAATGAACTCCAGTTGCCGCGGGGCTCGACGCCCCCCTGAGTCTGTCCGGTGAGCGGATCAATGCCGTGCTCTTGACAGATGGTTTTCCAGAACGACGCGGCGATCTGGTTGCCTGCCTGTCCTACCGAAACAACAATCGTATTGTTGACCTTCATCGTGCTCCACTCCTTTGCCTGATGTTTATGTGCGGGTTAAAAATTGAATTCATGTTTTGCCAGTGTCTGAAGCGTTGCGCAAGACTAAGATGTGCCTGCTACAGGCCGGATGCGTGAATATTGCGTGCCAAGTGGGGCCACTGAATGGCAGAGCCGGGCCGGAAAGCTCTACCAGCGGCGGCGCGAGTGATGGCGGAAGGGAGGGCGGTGGATATGCGGCATTGATCGGGGGCTGGGAATCGGGGTGGTCCGCTAGCGGGATTCGTTGACCAGTCCATTGCGTGGCGGTTCGACCTTCTGCCGCAGAAGCTTTTCCACTTCGTTCGAGGTCGGCACGATCGCTTTGCGGACTTCCTCCGGGGTGAGTGGGCGTGCTGGTGCCGGCTTGGTTGCGGTTTTCGCTGGTGGCTGTGGCGGGGCTGTGGCGGCCTGTGCCGTGCTGGCGGTGTCCCCTGCTGGCGTGGCAGGAGTGGCCGCCGCAGGCTTGGCAGGGGTGGAGGGCGCGTGGTCGGCGGTTTCTGGCTTGGAATCTCCCGAGAAAAGGAACAGCCAGGCGAGCACAGCGAGAATGATGGCGATGAGCGCGGTGACCGCCATGCCCAGCAAGCCTCGGGCAGCTCCGGCGGAGGGCTGGGGCAGGGGATTCATGCTCAGCTTTTGGCTGCTCGCGCCGACGAGATAGCCGGGGCTTTCGGACCATTCATTGTCGAAATCTGAGACCGAGCCCACGCTCTCCAGCTCTTCAGCAGCCACGCGCTCGCTGTTCATGATCGCGGCAAACCCCTGCCCGGTGGATTCGGGGAGAGTCATGTGCTGCTCGAAGGCGGCGATGAAATCTCCCGGTGTAGGGGCCTTGCCAAAGCTGCGCTGTTGGGCTAGACATTCCTTCATGTAGGTGGCTAGCGTGTCAGGAACGGCCTCGCTGAACGAGGGTGTGGCACCGACTTGGCGCTCGCCTGTGAGCAGATAGGTGGCCAGAGCCACGAAGGAGCGG
>Ga0164295_10000515_pt1 | contig 33092 bp, 26 predicted proteins | sample GEODES006metaG_FD_111798 | JGI IMG/M metagenome (GOLD analysis project Ga0164295, IMG submission 111798) | Oligotrophic lake water microbial communities from Sparkling Lake, Wisconsin, USA - GEODES006 metaG | ecosystem: Environmental > Aquatic > Freshwater > Lake | place: USA: Sparkling Lake... | reverse complement strand
TCGCTCGAGGCGGCTCACGGAGCGCTGGCCGACGCCGGTCTTGCCCCGATCGACATCGACGGCGTGGTGGGTCCGTTCGGGAATGACTTCATCCACCAGCACCGGATCGGCCCGGTCTGGCGCTCACTCTCACCGCTCGGTATCCCTGCGGTGCTCGAGGCAGCAATGGCCATCGCCTGCGGGCTTGCGACCACCGTGCTCATCGCCACAGGAGAGGCCGGCTCGCATCGCCAGAGATCCTCGACCGCTCCGTGGACCCGACCCACCAATGAATTCGTTGCGCCCTTCGGTATGTTCACCGCCGCTGAGTTCGCTCTCATGGCCCGGCGCCATATGCATCTGTATGGCACAACCCCGGAGTCCATGGCTCATGTCGCGGCCGTGATCCGGAACAACGGGCACGCCCACCCTGATGCAGTTTTCCGAGGACGGGGTCCCTTCACCGCTGCTGACGTTCTCGAGAGTCGCATGGTCGCCGACCCATTTCATCTCCTCGATTGCGCAATGACCTCCGAGGGCGGAACTGCCATGGTTCTCACCTCGGCGGATCGGGCGAACGGGTCGGCACGACCGATCCACATTCTCGGCGGTGGTACTGATCACTTCGGTCCCGCCTATCAGAACCCGCCGGTCTGGGAGTCAGGTGGTCGGCGACGCCCTGATCTCATCGCCGGAACTGTGGGTAGGAAGGCCTCGGAGCTCGCGTTCGCTGCCGCCGGAATCGGTCCGGGTGAGGTTGATGTCTGCGAGTTCTACGACCCGTTCTCGTTCGAGATCATTCGTCAGTTCGAAGCATTTGGATTCTGCGGAGAAGGGGAGGGAGGAGATTTCGTGCTTTCCGGTGCGATCGAGCCGGGCGGTCCATTTCCGATCACCACCGACGGCGGAACCATGTCGTTCAGTCACGGGGGAGCGGCGGTGCAGTTGCTCCAACGGGTCAACAGGGGCGTTCAGCAATTGCGTGGCACCTGCTCGTCGATGCAGGTCGACGGCGCGGAGATCGCCATGTGCACCGGGGGCGGCTCGGGCGCGATGTTCACTGACGTGATCCTTCTCGGAACCGAGGCGCCATGACCCGACTACACGCTCAACCCGGGCCGATCACTGCACCTTCGCCTTCGGTCTTCTCCGAGGCGTACTGGGAGGGTTGTGCGCTCGGCGAACTCCGGTTCCAGCGCTGCGCCATGTGCTCGTATCCAGTGCACACGCCAGGAGCAGTCTGCTCCGGGTGTGGAGCCGGCGCTCTTGTCTGGGAGTCGAGTTCGGGCAGGGGAGTCATCCACAGTTTCACCGTCGTATGGCGGCCGGTGACTCCCGAGTTCGAGGTGCCCTATGCGCCTGCGATCATCGAACTGTCGGAGGGCTGGTGCCTGCTCACCTGCATCATCGATTGCGAGACCGAGGATCTTTCGATCGGCGCTGATGTTGAGATCGCATTCCGGACGACTCTTGACGGAGTTTCGCTTCCCTATGCACGACTGGTGTAGCGAGCGCTGAATTCGGAGCGGGCTGCGGTTGATGAGTCTCAACAGCCAACAGTCGACAGCCAATAGCCATGAGCCATAAGTGGTTGACGAATGTCACATACCTACTGTTGATTCAGTCAAGACTCACAGGTGTACCGTTCAATTGCTGGTCCAACCGGACTACGCACTGATCATTCTCCTGAGGAGTCCTCATGGCAGCAGACGACCGCTACACGATCATCTCCGCTGACGGCCACGCCGGTGGAAGCCACGCCCAGTACCGCGAGTACCTCACGGCAGAGATGCAGGTTGAGTTCGATGAATGGCGCGGTGAGTACAAGAACCCGTTCCGTGATCTCCAGGACGACGGTCGCACCCGTAACTGGGATACCGAGCGACGAAACGGCGATCTCGATGCCGAAGGAGTTGCCGCCGAGGTACTTTTCCCGAACACCGTTCCTCCGTTCTTCCCGACTGGTGTCGTCATCGCTCCCGCTCCTTCGACGGCGGACTTCCCGAGGCGTCTCGCCGGACTTCGGGCACACAATCGCTGGTTGGTCGACTTCGTCGCTGAGTCACCGGAGCGCAGGGCGGGTCTCGCCCAGATCGCGCTCAACGATGTGGACGAAGCCATTGCCGATGTGAAGTGGGCGCGTGAGCAGGGTCTGCGCGGCATTCTCCTTCCCGGTGTTTCGCCAGATACTCCCTGGATCGACCCGTTGTTCTCCGCCATCTACGACCCGCTGTGGGCGGTGTGTCAGGACCTCGACATGTCGATCACCCACCACGCTGGCGGCAGTGGCATCCCGAACTACGGCAAGCATGACGCGGCGATCACGATGTTCGTGCTCGAGTCCGGATTCTTCGCGAACCGCGCCATCTGGCATCTGATCATGTCGGGAGTGTTCGAGCGATTCCCGGGTCTCAAGTTCATCATGACCGAACAGGGCACCTCGTGGCTTCCTCCTGCGCTCACACGCATGGATGACATCCACAACTCGATGGTGAACGGCCGCATCGGCGAGATCGGCATGCCGAAGTCAGGCGCGCTTCCGCACCGCCCGAGCGACTACTTCCGACGCAACTGCTTCCTCGGAGCCAGTTTCCCTTCACCCGGCGAGGCCTCCACGTTCCACGACATCGGTATCGACAAGATCATGTGGGGGAGTGACTACCCGCATAACGAGGCGTGTTCACCGCTTTCCCGTGAATCGCTTCGTCATAGCTTCAAGGGTTGGAGCGAAGCAGATATGCGACAGGTCCTTTCCGAAAATGCCGCTGCTGTCTACGGCTTCGACCTCGAGGCCCTCAAGCCGATCGCGGCGAAGATCGGTCCCACAGTTGCTGAACTCGCCGAGCCGCTCACGGTGGTCCCAGACCACCAGAGCCCCGCGTTCCAACGAGCCTGAAGCCCAACGGCGCAAGCTGATCACCGATCATGTCCAGGAAATCAACGATTGAGGATCAGCTTGTCGCCGTGCGGCTCGGCATCACCCGGCTCGGGCGCTTGCTCTCGAGCCGTGGGGTGCACGTGGGTATGGCGGGTGCCGCCGGCGTCGAACTCTCCGAGCAGGCAATGAACGTTCTGCGGGCGCTGGCCGAACGCGATCCATTACCGGTCGGTGACCTGGCGCGCTTGGCTCGCATGGACACCGGGGCGGTGAGCCGTCAGATCAAGTTTCTTGAGTCCGAGGGGCTGGCTGTGCGTGAGCCGAGCCCACAACACAGAAGCATCGTGCTCGTCGAGGCCACGAAGCGGGGCAAGGACGTGGCCCGTCGTTTCGAACGCGTGCGGCACGCACAACTCAGCCGTGCACTTGCTTCGTGGACCGATGAGGAACGCGAGCAGCTCGGGATTCTCCTGGTTCGGCTCGTCGACGACCTGCAGTCGACCCCGTATCTCAGGTCGGACAGAGAAGCCTGAGGCTCAGTCGGGAACTACAACAGCTCGGCCCCGCAGCTCGCCCGCTTCCATCAGTTCATAGGCTTCGGCAACGCGATCGAGCGGGAAGACATCGATATCGATCTGCAGGCGGCCGGCGTTTGCGAGCGCGAACACATCGAGAGCATCGGCGATGTTCGATGCTTGGAACGAGAAGACCTCCCCGTCCTTCGGGAGAGCGCTGAACCAGTCGGCGCCGCGCAGTGTTCCGTTGGCCGCGCCGATGAGCGCATAGGCGCCGCCGCGTCCGGTGCTGCGCAGGCCTTGCTTGATGGTGTCATCGATGCCGACGAAATCGAACACCGCGTCGGCGCCTCCTCCAGTTACCCGGAGGATGTCGCCGGCGGTGTCCTCCGTGACGCCCTCCATCGTGGTTGAAGCTCCGAGCTCGCGTGCATAAGCGAGACGCTTCGGCGCCATGTCGACAGCGATGATGTGTGCGCTGGTGAGTTCACGCAGGAATTGGATGGCGAACGCCCCGAGGCCGCCAGCGCCGATGACAACGACATTGCCGCCCGGCCGAATGCGCGGGAGCGCTCGTTTGACTGCGTGCATCGATGTCGACCCGGCGTCAGTGAGTGGTCCGGCGTGCAGCGGATCAAGACCATCGAGACGAATCAGCTCGCGGGTCGAGGAAACGAGTACGTATCGGGCAAGCCCGCCGTCGATTCCGTAGCCTCGCCCGACGATCGAGTCATCACACAGGCAGTCCTGGCCGCGAACACACCAGCTGCAGGTGCCGCAGGAGTGCGGGGAGATGACAGCAACAGCATCATCCTCAACGAATGCCGTGACTCCTGCTCCGACCATTGCAACATGACCGCCCACTTCATGACCGAGTGTGAAGGGCACCTTCCAGCCGATCATGTCGGCGATCGCCCCGGGCATCTGAGCCATGCCCACATCTGAATGGCACAGGCCGTTGCCAGCCACCCGCACAACAACCTCACCCGGACCTGGCTCCGGCACCGGAGCTTCAGTGAGCTCGGGAGCATGCTCCCATTCGACGATTCGGTAGGCCTTCATCATCTCGGTCATAGGAGCATCCTGCCACGACCATTCGACGGTGATCGGCCAACTGCGACCGGTCGTGCTCGACGCGCCATGATGTACGAGTTCGATACGAGGAGGAACCGTGAGTTCACAGGAAACGATGCTTCAGGCGACGACGATGTGGGAGCTTCTCGAGGCACGTGCTTCAGCTTCGCCCGACGCCGTGGCGCTCATCGATCAGGACGATCGTGAGATCACCTTCGGCGCGCTTCGTGATCTCGCTGAGCGCACAGCGGCTGGCCTCCATGATCTAGGTGTCACCGCCGGTACTCGGGTGACCTGGCAGTTGCCAACACGCATCGAGACAGTTGCACTGTCGCTCGCCCTTGCTCGTCTCGGCGCCGTCCAGAACCCCATCATCCCGATCTATCGCGACCGAGAAGTTGGCTTCGTCGTCACGCAGACTGGTGCCGAATTCCTCTGTGTTCCCGGTGATTGGAACGGGTTCGACTTCGTGGCCATGGCGGAGCGCATCGCGGCCGACAACGGGGTTGCTCCGACTGTTCTGGTCACCTACGACTCGCTTCCGAGCGGGGACCCGAGCGTCCTACCTCCGGCACCGACCGATGGCGAGGGCGTCCGCTGGATCTATTACACCTCGGGAACCACGTCGGCTCCGAAGGGCGTGAAGCACAGTGACAGCACGCTGATGGCGGGCGGTCTCGGCCTCGCCGACGCCCTCGAGCTCACAACGGCCGACGTCGGTTCGATCGCGTTTCCATACGCACATATCGCAGGACCCGACTACCTGATGATGCTGCTCTACCGGGGCTGTGGCGCCGTGATTGTCGAGGCATTTCAACTCGAAGCTGCAGTGGATCTTTTCAGTCGCAAGGGCGCAACGATGGCCGGTGGAGGCCCGGCGTTTTACCAGATGTATCTCGCCAAGCAACGCACACAGCCCGGTGTTCCGATCATCCCGTCGCTGCGTCTGCTGTCGGGCGGTGGCGCTCCCAAACCGCCGGAGATGTTCGTCGAGGTTCTCGAGGAGATGGGGATCCCCGTCTGTCACGGCTACGGCATGACCGAATGCCCGATGATCGCGCAGGGCGGCCCGAACGACACCCATGATCAGTTGATGTTCTCCGATGGTGCTCCGGTCACCGGAATCCGTATCCGTATGGTCGACGCCGAGGGTCGCGAGTGCGGTCCGGGCGAGGATGGCGAGGTCCGCCTGAAGGGCCCGATGGTGTTCAAGGGATACACGGACTCCTCACTCGACGCCGATGCATTCGACAGCGAAGGTTGGTTCCGTACCGGAGATCTCGGACATATCGACGAGAGCGGGCATGTCGTGCTCACCGGTCGCCTCAAGGACGTCATCATCCGCAAGGGCGAGAACATCTCGGCCAAGGAGATCGAAGACCTCCTGTACCAGCATCCCCTCGTCAACGATGTTGCTGTCGTCGGGCTTCCCGATCGTGAACGCGGTGAGCGCGTGTGCGCAGTCGTGGAACGGGTACCGGGTGCCCAGGATCTGACACTCGAAGAGTTGGTTTCCTATCTCAAGGCCGCCGACCTCATGATGCAGAAGGTTCCCGAACAGCTCGAGATCCTCGATGAACTGCCGCGGAACCAAACGCTTCGCAAGGTGCTCAAGCAGGACATCCGCGACATGTTCCGCGACAAGCCGTGGAGCCCCCCGCCCCGCCGTAGCTGAGGGGCGGGCTGGGTCGGTTCGATTCAGCTGAGGGTCACCGGTCGGCTGGCGATGACTTCCTGGAAGAAATCGTTGCCCTTGTCATCGACTACCACGAAGGCCGGGAAGTTCTCGACCTCGATCTTCCAAACGGCTTCCATTCCGAGTTCCGGATACTCAAGCACTTCTACTGATCGGATGCAGTCCTGCGCCAGACGAGCAGCGGGGCCTCCGATGGACCCGAGGTAGAAGCCACCGTGACGATTGCAGGCTTCGGTGACCACTTTGGAACGGTTGCCCTTGGCCAGCATCACGAAGCTGCCACCGTGCTCCTGGAAGAGATCGACATAGGAGTCCATCCGGCCTGCTGTCGTCGGGCCGAATGATCCCGATGCGTAGCCTTCCGGGGTCTTTGCCGGACCTGCGTAGTACACGCAGTGATCCTTCATGTACTGGGGAAGACCTTCGCCAGCGTCGATGCGCTCTTTCAACTTTGCGTGGGCGATGTCACGGGCTACGACGACAGGACCGGTAAGTGAGAGTCGGGTCTTGATCGGGAGCTGCGAAAGCATGGCGCGGATTTCGGTCATCGGCTGATTGAGGTCGATCTTCACGACCGCATCGTCGAGATGCGAATCGGTGACCTCGGGAAGGAACTGGGCCGGATCGCGTTCAAGGTTCTCGAGGAAAATGCCATCAGCAGTGATCTTGCCAAGCGCCTGACGATCGGCTGAGCAGGAGACAGCGATGGCGACCGGGCATGACGCACCGTGTCGGGGTAGCCGGATCACACGGACATCGTGACAGAAGTACTTGCCACCGAATTGGGCGCCGATGCCGGACTGACGGGACACCTCGAGAAAGGCCGCTTCCAGTTCGATATCGCGGAAGCCGCGTCCGAGTTCGTTGCCGCTGAACGGAAGCGAATCGAGATAGCGGGCCGAAGCCATCTTCGCCGTCTTCAGTGCGAACTCCGCGGAAGTGCCGCCGATCACAACCGCGAGGTGGTAAGGCGGGCAGGCCGAGGTTCCGAGGAGATCCATCTTCTGGGCGATGAACTCCAGCAGTGACGCCGGGTTCAGTAGTGCCTTCGTCTCTTGGAAGAGGTAGCTCTTGTTGGCCGAGCCGCCACCCTTGGCCATGAAGAAGAACTTGTAGGCGGCCCCGTCGACTGCCGAGATGTCGATCTCGGCTGGAAGGTTGGTCCCGGTGTTGACTTCGCGGTACATGTCCAGTGGTGCCATCTGTGAGTAACGCAGATTGTCGTGGAGATAGGTGTCGAACACTCCTCGGGCGAGGTGCGCTTCATCGCCACCTTCGGTGAGGACGAATTGGCCACGTTTGGCCTTGATGATCGCTGTCCCAGTGTCCTGACATGAGGGCAGGATTCCTCCAGCGGCGATATTCGCGTTCTGCAGCAGATCGAAGGCGACGAACCGGTCGTTGCCGGACGCTTCAGGGTCATCGAGGATCGAACGCAGTTGTGCGAGATGGCTGGTTCGGAGGAAATGGTTGATGTCGAACATCGCCTCCGCACTCAGAAGCCTTAGCGCCTCTGGATCGACCTTGAGGAATTCGCCCACGGGCGTCTCGACGGTGCTCACGCCCTCGGTGGAGACGAGCCGATAGTCAGTGTCGTCGGGTCCGAGCGGGAGAAGATCCTGATACTGGAAGTCAGCCATGACCGAACCGTATCGCCGTGGCGATGAGCCCGACGAACGGTGGGTCAGTTGGTCGGAGCTGAGGACGCCACCTGGCCGGTCACGATCAGATCACGGACTTCGATGATCGGCGAGTTGGCTACTCGCTGCGAGCCGGTGAACGGTCCGGCGAGGATCAGCAGAACAGCGAGATCCAGAGCGACGACCACGATGATCGAGTAGGTCACCCGACGTGAACGTCGCTCACCTCCGACCGAGACGATCATTGCATTCACGCACAGCGCCAAACCGGAGATGACCAGAGCAATGAAGAGCGCAAGCGGCATTGAGTTCTTCGACGCACCTACTCGGGCCGACCTCTGCGTTGACAGCTCATCGACGCCGTTGATGAGCGCCGCTGCGTCTGCCTGCCCAACGAGCGGGTCCGATGCTGAGGACCTCACCGTCTGCTGGAGATTCTTAAATTCGGTGCTCTGGCGTTCCAGTGAGTGCGGCGAATGGCTCTGGCGTGGCCATTCGACCTCGATCACGGCATCGAGGTAGGACACGAGCGCAGTTTGGATCGGAACTGTGTCGACGTTCTGTGCCGTCGCTGCCCAGGCGAGATGGTCGCTCGCAGTCGCCTCTCGGCTCACGGTGAGCTCGGCGGCGCCGTGTCCACTCCACATCGCGGTGATCGCAAAGCCGGACATGAAAGCGAAGAGGACGCCGAGTGCCGGCATCAACGGAGCGGCGAACGACGCTGCCTGCGATTTCGAGGATCCGAGAAGAGGTTCGAGCGCCTCCCGGAGGAGGAACGAGGTCGAGGCGATCACGAGGAGCATCCCCGGTACGAGGATCCACCATGGCAGCGCAGTGAGGAGGTTCACGGATCGAAGTGTGCCATCACCCGGGCGAGGGCACGGGATAAGTCGACATGCGGGGTACGATCCGGCGGTCGACATCGCGAGGAGATGCCCCTATGAACGCAGTGGTGATTCACGAGAGCCTCACCGGCAACACCGAAAAGGCCGCTTTGCGGATCGCTGAGCACCTGGTGGCTGCTGGCGTCGATGCAGTTGCATGTTCCACGACGAAGGTCGATTTCCAGGCCCTTGCCGACGCCGATCTCGTCATCGTCGGCAGTTGGACCGATGGTCTTTTTTTCTTCGGTCAGAAACCGGCTCGCAGCGACAGGCTCTCGAAACTCCCGTTCATGACTGGAAAGCGTTGCGCGGTGTTCTGTACCTACGCCATCGAGACGGGGAAGACTCTCGACAAGCTGACCACCATCATGGAATCCCGCGGCGCCGACGTGATCGGCGGCTATGCGATCAAGCGCTCAGCGATTGACGCCGGGGCTCAGGAATTCGTCGATCGGTTGCTCGGCGTGCTTGCTTCCTGAATCTCTTGTTCGACAGATACCGACACTTCGGTAGCTTGAAATCTGGACGGCTCATCGACTGGCGGTAGCGGGTCTGCGAATGGGTCTGTGTTCCCAGTGCGGCGGCTGCGTCCCGGCTGGATCGGCAGAGTAAGGACCACGGTCACCATCAGGAGCATCCGCACGAGAGACATCACTGCGTCGTCACCGAGGTGACCGGGGTCGATTATTGCGATGGCGAGCAGTACGAAGGCTGATCGCCGGAACAGTGTTCCTCGTGTGAGTTGGTGCACTGAGGCAAGCGCGAGCACCAGGTAACCGAGGTGGTGAGTCCACGAGATCGGACTCACCAATGCGGAGAGGCAACCCACGATCGTCACTGCAGTGAGGAGATCGTCCTCGCGCCCCGCTCGAAGGGCCCTTCGGAATCCAACGATGAGTAGGAGCGCACAGAGTCCGAGCCACAGAACCGTCCTTGGCACTCCGGGTTCGAGAACACGGGAAAGACCGGAGAGGACTGAGTTGTTCCGGGCGTCGTCGAGCCTTCCAACCCGCTCGGAATGCCAGAGGAGGTCGGTCCAATAGCGGCGGGAATCCTCCGCGGCAAGAATCCAACCGATACCGGTGAGGATGAGGGCGCTGAAGACAGCCCGAGTTGCTGGACGGCGCCATCCGGCGAGCAGCATCCACACGATGAACAGGCCGGGAACCAGTTTGATCGAGGTGGCGATGCCGATCGCGACTCCGGCGAACCGCGAGTTACGGCGGATGAGGATCACATCGCCGAGGACCAGCGCCCAGAGAATCGCGTTGACTTGGCCTTGGCGAAGAGTGAGCCAAACGGGCACGGTCACGATCGCAAGAGCCGCTGCCCAGAGCATCCAATCCACCCGCCGCTGTCGTTCAACCCCGGCAAGAACGGCGGCACATCTGGCGCAGAGCACAACCGCACCGAGACTCACAGCGGTGAAGAACACTTCGCGCGCCTGGATCGGGAGCGGGGAGAGGAGCGTGAACGGGATGACCCCGATCGGCGGATAGGTGGCGGAGAGATTGAAAACGAGCGAGTGATACGAGAAGAGCGATGATCCATTGAGCCACGCTCTGGCTGAACCCACGTAAATGGTGAGGTCAAGGAGCCCGTTGGGTGGTCCGATCGCCCATGCTTTCCAAAGAGCGATGGCAACCGCGACAACGGCAGCGAGTACAGCGAGTCGGCGACCACGCAGTCGAAGGGTGGCTGCCGTGCCGACAATGATGACCCAGAGTGCCGCCGGAGTCGTCCAAGGATCGAGGTACGGAACGAGCCAATCGGGCACATGATGACCCTAGCGGGATCACTGGCGTCACAATGGAGCGGCTGGCACCGGGCCGCAACACAGCGTTCACACGTCAATGACCGGTCGGGTGGCCCCGATGGGGTAGTTTCGCCGGTCACGGGTCGTCCGCGAGAGACGGTCATGTCCAACGAGGAGATCATGGTTTCACGAGGAAATACCTCCAGTCGGCACTCGGTCCGAAAGGCCGGCATCGCCACAATCGCACTGGTCGCAGTGCTGGGATTGTTCGCGGCGGCCTGCAGTAGCTCGAAGCCGACCGATGCAGCAAAGCCCAGCGGTCCGACCAAGGCAGCGTGGATCTACGTCGGTCCCATCAACGACGGTGGCTGGACCCAGGCTCATAACAACGGTCGCGAGGCTGCAGCAACCGCTCTGGGGGACAACCTCGAGTCCACCTACAAGGAGAACGTCCCAGAAGGCCCCGAGACCGCGCAGGTCATCGACGACCTCGTGAAGGATGGGAACACTGTCATCTTCGCAACCTCCTATGGTTTCAAGGACGCGATGCAGGCGGCCTCCAAGAAGTACCCAGAGGTCAAGTTCGTGCAGGCCACCGGTGACGACATCACGATCAACGGTGCCAGCTCGGTTTCCCCGAACTATGACGAATACTGGGGCGCTGGCGAGGATACGCAGTATCTCGCAGGCATGGCCGCCGGTGCTGCCACCAAGAACAACGTCATCGGTGTCGAGGCTCCGTTCCCGATCCCCGAGATCATCCGCCAGATCAATGGCTTCGCCCTCGGCGCACAGTCGGTCAATCCGGACGCCACAGTGAAGGTCGTCTGGACCAAGAGCTGGTTCGATCCTGCCGCCGAGCGTCAGGCCGCCGAGTCACTTGTCGCCAGCGGCGTTGATGTGCTCTTCTCGCATCAGGACAGCCCCACCGCCGGTGAGGTCGCTAAGGCCAACGACATTCCGTGGGTCGGATACGACTCGGATCAGTCGAAGGCTTACCCGAGCGTGTGGCTCACCACTGCCACCTACAACTGGGGCCCCTATTACACCGAGAAGCTCAACTCGATCCGTGACGGCAAGTGGTCACAGGAGAACTACTACGGCACGATCGGTGATGAATTCACCACCATGGCACCGTTCGGCTCGATCGTGAGCGCTGAGAGCAAGAGCGCCATCGAATCCGAGCAGGCAAAGGCCGCCTCCACCAAGAGTTTCGGCTGGTACTGGGGCCTTGCTGACCGTGAAGATCAGGACGGAAAAGTCCAGATCAAGAAGGGTCAGACCCTCACCTTGAAGGACCTCTACACCATGAGCTACTTCGTGAAGGGCATCGACGGCAGCCCCAAGGGCTGATCGTTCCCAACGCTTCAATGACGACTGATGTCGACCCGAAGGCGGTCACCGCTCCGGCGGTGGCCGCTTTCGGCATATCCAAGAGATTCCCTGGAGTCATCGCGAACGACGACGTCCACTTCGATGTACGAATCGGAGAAGTCCACGCGCTTCTTGGGGAGAATGGAGCAGGGAAGACCACCCTCTCGAACATCCTCACCGGGCTCTACCGCCCCGACGTCGGTCATCTCGAACTCTCTGGTCAGCGTGTTTCCTTCGATTCTCCGCGGGATGCGATCGACGCGGGGATCGGAATGGTGCATCAGCATTTTCGTCTCATCCCGACATTCACCGTGGCCGAGAACATCGCGCTCGGCGCTGCGCAGGACGGCGAGCGGGTTCTGCTTGACATGGCGTCGGTCGAGCGCCGGATCACCGAACTCGGAGAGCAGTTCGAACTGGGCGTGGACCCAAGGGCGCGCATCTGGCAGCTTTCGGTCGGGGAGCAGCAGCGGGTTGAGATCCTGAAGGTTCTCTACCGCGAAGCAAAGATTCTCATCATGGATGAGCCCACTGCGGTTCTCACGCCCCTGGAAGCCGACGCTCTCTCGCAAACGCTCACATCTCTCACCCGACAGGGTCGCTCTGTCATCTTCATCTCCCACAAACTCGGCGAAGTCATCTCCATCGCCGACAGGATCACGGTGCTTCGCCAGGGTCGATCCGTCGAGACCATCGATGCCGCTGGGGCTACTCGCGAGTCACTCGCCGCAGTGATGGTCGGACGTGAGGTCGAGCGGGTCGAGCGTCGAGGAGTCGGCGCACTTCCCGGCGCACCGGTAGTCCTGTCTGTCCACGAACTCATCGCCGAAGGCGACCGGGGTCTGCCGGCGCTCCGCTCCGTATCTCTCGATGTCCGCGGCGGCGAGATTGTGGCGGTCGCCGGTGTAGCCGGCAATGGTCAGCGTGAACTCGTCGAGGTTCTTGCCGGACTCCGCCCCCGCGTTGCGGGTCGCATAGAGGTCGACGGAGAAGTGCTTGACCGTGCCGATGCCCGTCATCCCATCCGCATGGGAGTTGCGTACGTCCCGCAGGACCGACTGGGAACCGGGCTTGCTCCGGACCTTTCGATCGCCGAGAACCTCGTTCTCAAGCGGTACCGCCGACCACCGGTATCACGCCCTCCTTTCCTTCGCTCGTCGGTGATCGACGCTGAAGCCGAAGTATTGATGGAACAGTTTGATGTTCGAGCGCCCTCGAGTCAGACCCCGACGCGCCGGCTCTCCGGGGGCAACGTTCAGAAGGTGCTCCTCGCCCGTGAGATGTCCGGTCGTCCCAAGGTTCTGGTCGTTTCCACTCCCACTCAAGGCCTCGACATCGGGGCCGTGGCCACAGTGCATCAATTGCTCCTCGACGCCGCCGCTGAGGGAGTCGGTGTTCTCCTCGTCAGCGAGGATCTCGATGAGGTCCTCGCTCTCGCCGACAGGGTTGTCGTGATGTACGAAGGGTCAGTCACCGGGGTGGTTGATGCATCCGATGCCACGATCGCATCACTCGGGGTGCTCATGGGGGGCGGATGTTCGGAGGAAGGCACATGAGTCTCGCTTCGAGAGTCGGTCTCCGTCTCGAACCACGAGTCGAGAATCCTCGCTGGATGAACTGGGCGGTACCTGTTTGTTCATTCCTCGCAGCTCTCCTGGTGGGAGCCGTCGTGCTGCTGATCACGAGTCAGAACCCGATTTCTGTCTACTCGCGCATCCTCGAGCGCGGCTTCCTCGATAGCGGATCTCTGAGCGGCACGTTCATCTCCGCCACACCCCTTCTCTTCACCGGACTGTGCGCTGCCGTCGCCTTCAAGGTTGGTTTCTTCAACATCGGTGGCGAAGGACAGTTCTATGTCGGGGCGATTTTCGCCTCAGGAATTGCACTTGCCCTGGGCGCCGACGCGCAGAGTTGGATCGCTGTCGGCGCCATGGTGCTTGCCGGCGCTGTCGGCGGAGCATTGTGGGCGTTCATCCCGGGAATCCTTCGCGCCTATTTCCGGACGAACGAAATCATCACCTCATTGATGTTGAACTACGTCGCCGGTATCGGCGCCACCTATCTGATCTTCGAGAGCAATTCCTTCTGGCGCGAACTCAGCGGTACTGGAGCGGTGTTCCCGAAGGGCAAGATCATTCCGCTTTCGGCCCAATGGCCATCATTCGACCTCGGCTCGCTCGTCGTGCCCTTCGGTTTGCTCCTTGGTGCAGTCGTTGCGATCTGGCTACATGTGCTCCAGCGTCGAACACGGTTCGGCTACGAGATGCGGGTGGTCGGTGGTGCCCCGAGTACGGCTCGCTACGCCGGGATGCGTCCGGCACGGGTCATCGTCGCAGTCGCAACGCTCTCCGGCGCCCTGGCTGGTCTTGGCGGCGCAGCCGATGTCGGGAACTTTCGCCATGTCCTCGATCCGAAGGGTCTCCAGCAGTCGGGCTTCGGGTATGCCGGCATTGTCGTTGCTGCACTCGCCCGACTCAATCCGATCGCGGTGGTTTTCGTTTCCATCATCCTTGGTGGAATCACCAATGCCGGGTATGCGCTCCAAGGACCGGACTTTCCGGCCGGTCTCGTGGGAACCCTCGAGGGCCTCATCCTGTTCTGCACCCTCGGCGGCGAGGTTCTTGTGCGCTACCGGATCGTCAGCCTCCGTCGTCAGGGGGTTCCGGCATGAGCGTGAACAGCAACCTCTTGGTGATCATCTTCGCCTCAGCCATCTTCTACGGAACGCCGCTGGTGTTTGCCGCAGTTGGTGAGCTCCTTGCGGAACGCTCAGGAGTCATCAATCTTGGGGTCGAAGGGATGATGCTTCTCGGAGCCGTCAGTGCGGCAATGGTGGCCGCCAATGTGGATGGTCCGGCCGCAGTCGTACTTCCTGTCGCTCTCGTCGCCGCCATGGTTGCCGCTGGTCTCGGAGCCGCAATTCACGCCTTCCTCGTGGTCACACTGAGGGTGAATCAGATCATTTCCGGCTTGGCTCTTACGATCTTTGCCGGAGCGGCCGGACTCTCGTCCTATCTTGCCAACGTGTGGGGGCTTGGGAAACAGCCAGCCATGAACCAGTTCGGTCGTATGGATCTCTTCGGGCTCAAGAAATTCCCGGTACTCGGTCCGATCCTGTTCGATCAGACACTTCTCACGTACCTGTCGTGGGTGCTTGTGGTTCTGGTCATGGTCTATCTCTTCCGTACGCGAATGGGTCTCCATCTCCGAGCTGTGGGGGAGTCTCCACAAACCGCTGATTCCGTCGGTGTTTCGGTGACCCGGTACCGCTACGGACATGTGATTGCGGGTGGAATGCTCGCCGGTGTGGCCGGGGCCTGTTACTCGCTTACCATCGTCCCGACATGGGCGAATGGACTCACCGCCGGCGAGGGCTGGATCGCTCTTGCACTCGTGATATTCGGATTCTGGCGCCCGGACCTCACCCTCGTTGGCGCGTATCTGTTCGGAGCGCTCTCGAGCCTCAGCTTCACCCTGCAGGCGCGAGGAATCGATGTACCAACGGCGTTCCTCGACGCGCTGCCCTACCTGGCGACCATCGTTGTGCTCGTGATCGTCTCGAACTCAAGGATCAGCAAGCGACTCGGGTCGCCCGCCGCTCTGGGTCGCCCCTACGAGCGTGAAGAACGCTGACCAACCTTCGTCCGGGGCTAAGCAGCGCGACTGACTCAAACTGCTCAGAGGTTCCGTTGGTCGGAATCGTGTGGTGTCACCAGTGCCGCTTGTGTGGACCACGGGAAATCAATCCAAAGATCCGTGTGACGCCAGACGTAGTCGCACTTCATCGTTGAGATGGTCTTCTGGTAGAGCACAGCGGTTCGAATCTCGGCAACCTGTGGTCTCACGTAGTCACGCACCATCTCAAGTGTTGCTCCTGTATCGGCAACATCGTCGGCGATGAGGACCTTTGCATGTTCGAGATCAACGAGCGTGAGCGGCGGCGGAAGGATCACCGGGAACTCGAGACGCTCGCCCTGCCCGGTGTAGCACTCGACGTTCATCACATGGAGGTTCTTGACGCCGAGCGCATAGGCCAGTGAGCCGGCGATGAGGAGGCCACCGCGGGCGATGGACAGGATCAGGTCGGGTTCAAAGCCGTCAGATGCGACCTGATCTGCGAGGGACTTGCAAGCGTCGCCGTAGAGGGGCCACGTGAGAATCTCAAGCTCTGCCATGAGCAGTGAAACTACACAAACCCGATCGGGGGCTTCGCGCAGTGCGTCAACTGACTACGGTCGTACACATGCCAGAGCTTCCTGTGACGATTGCGACCAACACCACGATCGATGGCAGTGATCCCGAAGCCGGAAATCCGCTGCGACCAGCGATCCACCACACCGGGATCCTGTTGTCGAGGTCGGAGCGTGCCATTCGCGGACGAGAGAAGCGTCAGATCGCCCGACGTTCCTCGCACGGCTCTTGGAGCCCAGGGTCGGATCGCCCCGACCCGCTGCGGATCCTCAAGGCGCAGAATCGGAATCGGTATCCGGAACTCGTGCCGCTTCGATGGGGACGAATGGTGGCTTCGCCGTTTGCGTTCTTCCGCGGAGCGGCAGCGGTCATGGCAAGCGATCTTGCTGCGTCACCAGTTTCTGGACTCAGCGTGCAAGCGTGCGGGGACGCCCATCTGCAGAATTTCGGCCTCTTCGCTTCTCCCGAGCGGAATCTGCTGTTCGATGTCAATGACTTCGACGAGACCATTCCAGGCCCATGGGAATGGGACGTCAAGCGCTTGGCGGCGAGCATTGTCCTGGCCGGACGCGACGCCGGAATCAGCGAAGCGGGATGTGCCGATGCGGTGCTGCAGAGCATCGGTATCTACCGGATGATGATGGGGCGGTACGCGCAGATGTCACAGCTGGAGGTGTGGTACTCGCGCGTGGACATCGACACGATTCTTGGCCTCCTTCCTCCGGAAATCCGACCTACTGGACTCAAGATCGCCGAAAAGGCGCGTCGGCGTGACACTGTCCAAGCAATGAGCAAGATGACCGAGGTCGTCGACGGACGCCGGCGAATTCTCGACGATCCGCCGGTCATCGAGCATCTTGAGTCGAGCACGGCAGGGAACACCGTGCAGGTCATTGTGGATAGGTACCGCCAGACACTCACCGACGAGCGTCGTCTGTTGTTCGAGCGATTCGAACTTGTCGATGTCGCCCGCAAGGCTGTTGGAGTGGGCAGCGTGGGTACGCACTGCCATATCGCGCTTTGCACCGCGGATGCCGAGGATGACGATCCTCTGTTCCTCCAGATCAAGGAGGCGAATCGGTCGGTGCTCGAGCCATATCTGGACAAATCGCTCTTCGTGAATCAGGGTCAACGAGTGGTCGTGGGCCAGCGCTATATGCAAGCGGCGAGCGACCTCTTTCTCGGATGGACGAAATACCGCAACCGGGACTTCTACGTCAGGCAGTTGCGGGACATGAAGAGTTCCATCGATCTCACCGGGGTTCGAGCACCCGGGCTGACTGCCTACTCGGCGCTGTGCGGGTGGACCTTGGCCCGAGCGCATGCCCGGTCGGGCGATCCTGTCGCCATCAGCGCCTATCTCGGCGGTGGGGATTCCTTCGATCGTGCTCTGGTCTCGTTCAGTTCCCTCTATGCCGATCAGAGCGAAATCGACCACGCTCGTCTGCGTGCCGCCATCGACTCCGGCTCACTCGAAGCGATCGAGGGACGATAGGCGAGCGAAAGCGGGACGTTCAGACGCCGAGGTCTGCAAGTACTGCCTCCGCAGTGCGGCGGCCGGAGTAGAGGGCACCCTGTATCGAAGCCGTGTCCCGATGGTCGCCGCAGACCCACGTTGTCTCGTCGACGCGTACCGACTGCTTCGGGTGGAATGGAGGAGCCTGTAGTGGCTGGCCGTGTCGGATGACATCGACGCGTCGGGTCTCCCAGTTCTGGACTTCAGTACCGAACCACCCGGAAAGTTGTTTGCGCACTGCGGCCTCGAGCGATGAATCCAGCGCTGCAGATCCGGGCACGGCCGCGACCAGTACAGCCTCTCCGTTGCTCGCATAGAGCGGAGACACCTCGCTCATCACGGCCACGTTTCGCGCCGGACCACTGTTCGTTCCATCGAGCAGGATATGACGACCCCGAATTGGTGCTGCGGGCATCGAGAACCACACGGCGCCCGCCGCCCGTGATCCCGGATCTTGCACTGCGGGCAGCAAACGGGCGGCCACTGGGCCGCTCGTAGCGACCACGACCGCCCTCGCCGAGATCGAGCCTCCTCCGCTCAGACGAACGACCTGCCCGTTGACCTCTGCCACCGGCGAGTCGTAGGTGACCGTCCCCTCGAGGAGGCCATCAGCGAGGATCTCGGAGAGGTGGCCCATTCCGAGCGCAGGAACGGCGGAATCGCCGACAGCAAGCATCCTCAGGATCATCTCGAACCGTCTGGACGAAACCTCCAGATCCGGGTCCAACTGAATACCGGCGAACAGCGGACGCAGGAAGGAATTCACGAAGCGATCACTGAACCCGGCGGAAGCGAGTCGCTCCGAAGTGGTCCGATCAGGGCGACGCAACAATGCCCCCGGACTCCCCGTGCGTACTGAGAGGATCAGTCTGAGGAGTCTGAGCTTGTCGGCGATCGAACCGATGGGGGCGGTGATGGTGGGGAGAAGATCTTGCGGTCGACGCAGCGGGTCTCCCACCGTGTGAAATCTCGAACCGTTCCAAACACGAGCACCGGGCGAGAATCGTCGGAGGTCGAGCGTGTCGAGATTGAACCAGCGACTGAGCTCCGGATAGGCAGTCAGGAGGATCTGGAATCCCCGGTCGAGGCGGAACCCATCGCTGACGTCAGTCCGAACGCGTCCTCCCGGACCATCGTCGGATTCGATCACGACTGCATCGAGGCCCGCTGATTGAAGGGTTCGGGCACAGGCCAAGCCGGCCATCCCGGCCCCGACGACAATCACGTCATGATCCACGGAGGTCAATCTACTTACGCGATGCCGATGCACTCCCGATCGGTTGTCCTACGCTTCCGCAGTGGCTCCCGAACAGCGACCGAATCGCCAAGCGGGGAGGCCTACTCGACGGAGCGGACGGAAAGCACGGCTCGCGCTGGGAATCATGCTCGTCGTCCTGATCATCACACCAGTTGCTCTCGCGGCCAACGCAGCTTGGAACTACACGCGGATAGATCGTGTCGACCTAGGTTCAGTGCTCAGCGATCCTGGGTCGCGAAATGGTCGGAACATACTGATGGTCGGGATCGATTCACGGGCCGGTGTTGATCCCTCGGATTCCAACGCTTCGGCTTTCTTGGGGGAGAGGGTGACCGGAGTCCGCACCGATACGGTCATCGTTGTTCGTACCGATCACGGAGAGCAGAGCCTCCTCTCGATCCCCAGGGACCTCTGGGTCACCGATCCTGCGACGGGCGACAAGGGCCGGATCAATGCGACGTTCGCTGCTGGTCCTGCGAATCTCGTCCGAGCAGTCACCGCTCTCGGAGTACCGATCGACCACTACGTCGAGGTTGATTTCGGTGGGTTCGCGGACATTGTCGACTCGGTCGGCGGGGTGTCGATAAATTTTCGGTCTCCTGCGAAGGATGACCATTCGGGACTTTCGGTGCCCCGTGGTGGACTCGTGCATCTCAATGGTGAACAAGCGCTCGCCTATGTTCGGAGTCGCTACTACACGGAGTTTGTCAATGGCTCATGGAGAGTTGACGGAACTGCCGATATCGGGCGCACGAACCGGCAGCGAACCTTTTTCGTGGCGCTGAACACTGCAGTCACGGGAACCAGATCTCCGCTGGCGTTCGCTCGCTTCCCGGGTGCGGTTCGTTCCGGTATTCACATGGACGTCGGGTTCTCGATGTTCGACATGTTTTCGATCTTCTGGAACACGCGTGGCGCATCTGCGGCTGGAGAAACATTGCCGGTCACTCCTCGGGTGACGTTAGGCGGAGCAGACGTTCTCGAACTCGGCCCCGGCGCTCAGCAGGTGATCAGTCGCTTTGCCCGCTGAGTCTCAGCGGGACAATGACAGCAGAACGTGATCAGGTTTGAGCGATGCGGTTTCGAAGACCTCGAACGCATCCTCGATGACCGGAACCAAGTCCTGGCAATCGCGGAAAGACCGGCGGTCGAGGGAGCGCAACTTGGCGAGTGCTGCTTCGAGGTCATCCTGACCGAGCCAACCCTTATGCCCCCATCCGAACTGGGGGAGCAATCTCTCGATCGATGCCGTCTCCAGATGTCGTTCAGCAAGTGTGAGCAACTCTCGCCCTCGCGAGAGTCGACGGGCTTCAGTCGCATGCCAGCCGAGAGCAGGTAGCCCACGCCGCAGCGCCGCGGGCGAACGAAGCGAACGCGTGGGCGTCAGGTGAGGGGCCATCAGTACCCGGTACCAGTCGACGAGGTTGCTGTCGTCACAGGCAAAGGACCAATCGTCGGGTCCAGTGACTGTCAACAAGCTCAGGTAGTCCCGGACGCACTGATCCCGTGAATCCCAGATCGCGACAGCGCGGTCGCGGACGGAGACGATGCCGAGGTGCGAGTGGAGGATCGATTCGAATTCGTGGTGGAAGTCGATCGTGTTCAACATCCAAGAACTGGAGCCATGGGTGGCTCCGACGGGTCCACGAAGGGCAGAAGACGCAGTGAGATCCTCCGTCGCTTCGATGTGTCGAACCGCTTTTTGCACAACGACAGTCTTTCCGTTGCGAACGGGTCGGTCGCGGATACCTCAGAGAGCGCTGAGATTTGCGAGCTCTTCGAACAGCGCTTCCATCACCGGGCCGAGCGCCGGGGTGGGGTCCGCCTCGATCGACTCCATGGTTATGAACACATCTGTTCCGAACGCCCGCCCCTGCAAGGTCATCAGCACCGAACACGACGGTCCGCCCTCGAAGCGGACAATCACCTCGAGAATCCCGAGGTTCCTGTCCACGTAGCCGATTCCTCCGAGGCGCGAGCTTGCATCGAGGAGAATTGCGAACGCCTCTGGTGGGGGAGCGCTGATGAATAGCGAGTCCCCGTCTGCCCGAATCTCGATCGTGTCCGGAGGAGGAGCGTTCCCGGAACGGTGGCGACATGCGTCCCGCCCGGTGTCGTTACCCGAGTTGGTGGGCGCTTGAGATTCACCATCAGTTGGTGCAGGGATCAGATGACCATCGCCGCGAGCGATGGCTTCTTTTACGACATCGAACGCCGTCGTCAGAGCGATGGTGTCATCGGTGGCCTCGGCGGCGCTGGCACGGTTTCCGACCACGTCCGGGTGAGTCTTGAGAAGCAGTTCACGGAATCGTTGGCGCGCTTCGTCAAGACTCTGCCCCGGGACAAGACCGAGCACGATCAGCGCCTCGCTCAGTGAGGTCATGGCATCAAGATCGCCACAGCCCTGGTCACGCTGTGGCCATCGGCGGCTGTGACTATGAGAAGCACTGTGTGAACGATGCCGTCGCAACGAATTCCGTTGATCACGAGCCCGGAACTCGGTGCGGAGAGTCGCTCAGAAACCTGCTGGCCATCAACGATTGCCGTGAGCAATCCGTCGGGCGGTGGATCGAGAATCGGGTGGGTGACGCGTATCGAACCGGAACCGTCGATACAGGACTCACTCGGGGAGACTGACGCTGCGTCGAGGATCTCCTGTGGGGTGGTCCCCGCATTCGTAGCGGGAACGGTGGCTCCCCCGTTCGATGTCGACATCGTCGTCGAACTGCTGGGGACACTGAGCGGTGCGAACGTGGTCGACGATCCGGTCGGGTCGGATGTGCTTGTCCCGCATGCACCGAGCACCAAGGTGGCAACGCACACCGAGACAAGTAATGGACCCCAGCAGCGCCCCATCAGTCCTCAGAAAGTCTTACGGTGCGAAGGATGCGGCCGAGCAGCCTGCGCAGAAACACCGGATCGCTCGTCGAACACAGTTCCCTGGCGGAATGCATCGAGAGCTGGGCGACGCCGAGATCAACTGTCCGGATACCCAGTCTGGCGGCGGTGACCGGACCGATGGTTGAACCGCAGGGCATGTCACCCCGACTCGAAAACTGCTGAAGCGGAATCGATTCTTCGCGGGCAGCAGCAATAACTACGGCCGCGCCCACCGGATCAGTTGCATATCTCCGGGATTCGTTGTGTTTGAGCACCGGGCCCGAGCCGATGAGTATCTGGTGCCCGGGCTCATGGCGCTCGACATAGTTGGGATGTGTTGCATGAGCGCCATCTGCACTGATGCACAACGATCCGGCGAGCGCTCGTAAATGTTGGTCGCGGTTGAGACCTGCCGAGATCGAAATCCGTTCGAGCACGTGATCAAGCATCGACCCAGCCGCCCCTGACGCCGACTCGCTGCCCACCTCCTCGTGGTCGAACAGGCACACGACAGGAACACCCGCTCCGCTGTCGAGGCTGTCGCTGTTGTCGATGAGGGCGCCGACAGCGGCCTCGCAGGACAGAAGATTGTCGATCCGTGGAGCAGCCAGCATTGATCGATCTGCTCCGAGCACCGCTGGTGGAGTGAGATCGTGCACCATCAACTCCCACGCAGTCACTGCTTGCGGTTGCACGCCCAGTCGCTGCGCCAAGAACGTAGCCAGCGACAGCGATGGATCGATTCCCCAGATCGGGGTGAGATGGTTCTGTGGGTTGAGGTGAAGTCCCTCGGAATTCAAGGCCCGGTCGAGGTGGATGGCCAGCTGCGGGATCCGGAGGATGGGTTCATCGATCGAAATGAGTTCAACGGTTGGTCGTGCTCCACCCGACGAGATTGCCACCCGGCCCGCGAGTCCGAGGTCACGGTCCAGCCAGGAGTTGAGAAGTGGTGATCCGTAGACCTCGACTGCAAGTTGGGCGAAACCCATCGAGCGACGATCCGGGCGGGGGCGGATTCGCAGGTTCGGCGAATCAGTGTGTGCACCGATGAGGCGATAGCCATCCGCCGGAGAACGCTCGTTTGTCGACCATGCGATCAAAGAACCATCCCGGATGGTGAAGTAGTTCCCCGGGCTTGCCGGCCACTCGCTGCGTTCGTCGAGCTGCTCGTAACCATTGGTTCGCAACCTGGAAGCTGACTCGGCCACGGCATGGAACGGGGTCGGTGAGGACGCGATGAAGGAGATCAATGATTCGACTGAATCTTCCCTATCCGGGTGGGAGGCGGGTCGTCGATCCACGGGCGTGACCCTATCGGGCTGTCGCCGTGGATTCCGGCTTGGCCATGCCGCTGAACCCGGTTGTACGCTGTTGTTCTTCTGCGAGGCCAGCGTCGTCCTCGTCGCAACCAGTTCATTCCGGGCGACAGCGCCCCATGCACCTCTGGGACTCATCATGACGCAGCGCAACCCGGCCGGTCTCCCGGTCGCACAGGGCCTTTATGACCCTCGATTCGAGCATGACGCGTGTGGCGTCAACTTCGTTGTCAACATGAAGGGCCTGCGTAGCCACGAGATCATCCGTCATGGACTGGGCGCGCTCTGCAACATGGATCACCGCGGGGCTGCAGGCGCTGAGATCAATACTGGCGATGGGGCTGGAATTCTCCTGCAGATTCCCGACCGCTTCTTGCGTGATGTCGTCGACTTCCCGCTTCCTCCGGAGGGTCAGTACGCCACCGGAATCGCCTTTCTTCCGCAGGATCCATCCCGATGCAGCGATGCGATCAATGCCATTGAGTCAATCATCGACGAGGAGGGACTCCGGCTGCTCGGCTGGAGGGCCGTGCCGATTGACGATTCCATGATTGGTTCCATGGCACGAAGTGTCGAACCCCAGTTTCGGCAGCCATTTCTCGCAGGGGACGGACTCTCCGATGAGTCGCTCGAGCGTCGGGCTTACATCGTGCGCAAGCGCGTTGAGAACGAGCTGGGCACGCTTTCGGAAGGCGGCGTGTATTTCCCTTCATTGTCGTGTCGGACATTCGTCTACAAGGGAATGCTCACGACCTCTCAGCTCGGTGAGTTCTTCTTGGACCTGCAGGACCCGAGAGTCGAATCTGCGCTCGCGCTTGTGCATTCGCGCTTCTCCACGAACACCTTTCCGTCCTGGCCACTTGCTCATCCTTTCCGGTATGTCGCCCATAACGGCGAGATCAACACGGTGCAGGGGAACAGGAACTGGATGAGGGCCCGAGAGGCGCTACTTTCCAGCGATCTCCTTCCCGGCGATCTCTCACGGATCTTTCCGATCTGCTCGCCCGGCGCCAGCGATTCGGCCACGTTTGACGAGGTACTCGAACTGCTGCATATGGGTGGGTATGAGCTTCCCCACGCAGTGCTGATGATGATTCCGGAGGCTTGGGAGCATCAGCCGTCGATGCCCAAGGCGAAGCGGGACTTCTATCGATTCCACTCCTCGATGATGGAGCCATGGGATGGTCCGGCTTCCATCGCGTTCACTGATGGATCGGTGATCGGTGCCGTCCTCGACCGCAACGGTCTTCGCCCCTCGCGCTATTGGGTCACCAGCGATGATCTCGTGATCATGGCGTCAGAGGTCGGAGTGATCGAGGTCGATCCGGCGAAGATCGTGCGGAAGGGTCGACTCCAACCGGGGCGCATGTTCCTCGTCGACACCAAGCAGGGTCGAATCATTGACGATGAGGAGATCAAGTCCCGTCTCGCCGAAGCAAATCCCTACGGCGAGTGGCTGGACTCCAATCAGGTCGAACTGGCAAACCTTGCTTCAGTCGGTCACACACTTCGGGCACACCAATCGGTGGTCAATCGGCAGCAGGTGTTCGGGTACTCGAGCGAGGAGATGAAACTCATCCTCGATCCTGAGGCGCGTACCGGGCTTGAACCGATCGGATCGATGGGAACCGACACTCCAATTGCGGTGCTGTCCGAACGACCTCGCCTCCTGTTCGACTACTTCGCTCAGTTGTTCGCTCAGGTTACGAACCCGCCGCTCGATGCAATCCGTGAGGAACTGGTGACGGCGATCGGCGGATCACTCGGCCCGGAGGGCAATCTGCTCGCCCCGCAGCCTGACTCTTGTCGTCAGATCGCCATCGCTCAACCGATCATCGATAACGATGAGCTGCAGAAACTGATCCAGATCAACACCTATGCGGGTCTTGCGGATCACCGCACGGTTGTCCTTCCCTGCGTTTATCCGGTGACCCAGGGTGGTCATGGCATTCGTAAGGCGCTGGAACACGTCTGTCACCTCGCATCAACGGCGATCGCTGATGGAGCAACGATTCTGGTTCTCTCCGACCGCGACACTGACGCTGACATGGCACCAATTCCGTCGTTGCTTTTCACCGCTGCCGTGCATCATCACCTCATCCGGGAGAAGAGCCGCACCCGAGTGGGTCTGGTTGTCGAGACGGGCGAGGCCCGGGAGGTGCACCACATGTGCCTTCTCATCGGGTTCGGAGCTCGGGCCGTTAATCCGTATCTGGCTTTCGAGACCATCGAAGATCGCATCGCCGAAGGACTCTCGGAGATCCATGATCCGACAAAGGCCGTCAAGAACTACATCAAGGCCTCCAGTAAGGGGGTCCTGAAGGTGATGTCCAAGATGGGTATCTCCACGGTGGCTTCGTACACCGGAGCCCAGATCTTCGAAGCGATCGGTCTGTCACGTGAACTCGTTGATGAATACTTCGTCGGCACGGTGAGTCGACTCGGTGGGATCGGACTTGACGAGATTGCTGAGGAAGTGGCTCGTCGTCATCGGCTCGCCTACCCGGACAATCCGACGGAGCGAGCGCATCGCACGCTGGAAGTCGGCGGCGAATACCAGTGGCGTCGCGAAGGGGAGTATCACCTCTTCAACCCTGAAACCGTCTACAAACTTCAACACTCGACCCGCACCGGGCGCTACGACGTGTTCAAGGAATATACGTCGCGTGTCGACGATCAGGCCCGGAACCTGGCAACGCTTCGGGGGCTCTTCCGTTTCCGCAACGAGGACCGAGCTCCGATACCGATCGATGAGGTCGAGCCGATCACCTCGATCGTCAAGCGGTTCTCAACCGGAGCAATGTCCTACGGATCGATCTCGGCAGAAGCTCATGAGACACTCGCCATAGCGATGAATCGCCTCGGCGGGAAGTCGAACACCGGTGAGGGTGGAGAGGATGCCGAGCGGTTCGTCCCGATGCCCAATGGTGACTCCAAGAGGTCGGCCATCAAGCAGGTTGCCTCTGGACGATTCGGAGTCACCAGCCATTACCTCGTGAACGCCGATGATCTCCAGATCAAGATGGCCCAGGGAGCCAAGCCCGGAGAAGGTGGGCAACTTCCCGGACACAAGGTGTATCCGTGGATCGCCAAGACCCGTCACTCCACACCGGGCGTGGGTCTCATCTCACCGCCCCCGCATCACGACATCTACTCCATCGAGGATCTCGCACAGTTGATCCATGATCTCAAGAACGCCAACAATCGGGCGAGAGTGCATGTGAAGCTTGTCGCCGAGGTTGGCGTCGGTACCGTCGCTGCTGGTGTCTCAAAGGCACATGCCGATGTGGTGCTCATATCCGGGCATGACGGTGGTACGGGTGCTTCGCCGCTCACCTCACTCAAACATGCCGGAGCGCCATGGGAACTCGGCCTCGCCGAGACGCAACAGACGCTTCTGCTGAACAATCTGCGCGACCGTATCGTCGTGCAGGTCGATGGGCAGCTCAAGACCGGACGCGACGTCGTTATTGCTGCGCTGCTTGGTGCTGAGGAGTTCGGTTTCGCCACGGCCCCTCTGGTGGTGTCCGGCTGCGTGATGATGCGCGTGTGTCACCTTGATACCTGCCCCGTCGGCGTGGCGACACAGAACCCTGTGCTGCGCGAACGGTTCTCCGGTAAGCCCGAGTTCGTCGTCAACTTCTTCGAGTTCATTGCTGAAGAGGTCAGGGAATTGCTTGCCGAACTCGGTTTCCGCACCATCGAGGAAGCCATCGGACATGCCGAGGTGCTCGACACCCGTGATGCGATCGATCACTGGAAGGCAGTTGGACTCGACCTATCGCCGATCCTGCACGTTCCCGAACTCGCCGAAGGCGCAAGTCGACATTCCACGACAACACAGGACCACGGTCTTGATGCGGCGCTCGATAACGAACTGATCCGGCTGGCAGCGCCAGCTCTTGATAGGGCCGAAGCTGTGCGAATCGACTCACCGATTCGCAATGTGAACCGAACAGTCGGAACGATGCTCGGCGCCGAAGTCACTCGTCGCTACGGAGCCGAGGGCCTCCCGGACAGCACCATTCTCGCGAACTTCACCGGCTCAGCAGGTCAGAGCTTCGGTGCGTTCGTGCCGAAGGGAATCACGCTTCGGCTCGAGGGCGACGCCAACGACTACGCGGGCAAGGGTCTCTCCGGCGGACGGGTCATCATCCGGCCCTCGCTCGAATCAACGTTCGCTGCCGAGGCCAACATCATTGCCGGCAATGTCATCCTCTACGGAGCGACCTCCGGTGAGATGTACATCCGAGGTGTCGTCGGGGAGCGGTTCTGTGTCCGCAACAGCGGCGCCACTGCAGTCGTGGAGGGTGTGGGCGACCATGCCTGCGAATACATGACCGGCGGGCGTGTCGTGATTCTCGGTTCAACAGGTCGTAATTTCGGAGCCGGCATGTCTGGCGGAGTCGCCTTCGTCCTCGACAGCGACGGAACATTCCCGTCCCGGGCGAATCCGGAGATGATCGATCTTGAATCTGCGGACGAAGACGACAGTGCGTGGCTCCGGGCCACTCTCGAGGTCCACCTCGCCGAGACCGGTTCCGCCGTTGCTGCCAACCTTCTCGCTGACTGGCAAAGCGCACTGGGGTCCATCGTGAAGGTGATGCCCAAGGAGTACAAGCGAGTGCTTTTGGCAGAGCAGAATGCACTTGCCGCAGGTACCGATCCCGTTGAGGCCGTGATGGCCTCCACCAAGGCCTAGGAGAGATCATGGGTGACAGCAGCGGTTTCCTGAAGCACGGCCGTGAACTCCCGACCCGCCGTGAGGTGCCTGTGCGTCTCATGGATTGGAAGGAGGTGTATTCCGAGTTCCCGATCGCCAAGGTTCGCGAACAGGCAAGTCGCTGTATGGACTGCGGAATCCCCTTCTGCAACAACGGTTGTCCGCTCGGCAATCTCATTCCAGACTGGAATGACCTCGTGTATCGAGATCACTGGCATGAGGCCATCGATCGACTGCATGCCACCAACAACTTCCCGGAGTTCACCGGTCGACTCTGCCCGGCACCCTGTGAGGCTGCCTGCGTCCTTGGCATCAACGCCGACCCGGTCACGATCAAGCAGGTTGAGGTTGAAATCATCGATCGTGCGTGGTCAGAGGGATGGGTCACCCCTGAGATGCCGGCAGTGCGCACCGGTCGCAAGATAGCGGTTATCGGCTCCGGCCCTGCCGGGCTCGCCGCGGCACAGCAACTCACCCGGGCTGGTCACGAGGTGGTTGTTTTCGAACGCGCTGATCGGCCCGGCGGCCTGCTTCGCTACGGGATCCCCGAGTTCAAGATGGAGAAGCGTCATCTTGATCGACGACTCGACCAGATGCGTGCAGAGGGCACTGAGTTCCGATGCAACGTGAACGTTGGCGTCGATATCTCGGTGGAGGAGATCCGCTCCGCGTTCGACGCAGTGGTGCTCGCCGGTGGAGCCACCGCGTGGCGCGACCTCGCCATCCCGGGTCGGGAGTTCAAGGGAATCCACCAAGCGATGGAGTTCCTTCCGTATGCCAACCGTGTGGTTGAGGGGGATCTCGATCGCAGCCCGATCCACGCCGGCGGCAAGCGGGTCATCATCATCGGCGGTGGAGACACCGGCGCCGATTGTCTCGGCACCTCTCATCGACAGGGCGCGCTCTCTGTGCACCAGTTCGAGATCATGGAGCGTCCGTCGGACTCACGGCCACCCGAGAACCCCTGGCCGACCTGGCCGATGATGTATCGCACCTCTTCGGCACATGAGGAGGGCGGTGAGCGGGTGTACGCGGTCAACACCCTCGAATTCCTGGGTGACGAGCACGGCAACCTTCGAGCGCTGAAAGCGATCGAGGTTCGTTCGGAGATCGTCGACGGTCGTCCATCCTTCGTGCCGGTCGAAGGTTCGGAGTTCGAACTTCCGTGCGATCTCGTCTTCCTCGCTATGGGCTTCGTCGGACCAGATCAGGGCGGAATGCTTGATCAGTTCGGTGTTGCACTTGACGGGCGTGGGAATGTCGCGAGAGATCAGGATTGGTCCACCGATGTCGACGGCGTGTTTGTTGCCGGTGACATGGGTCGGGGTCAGAGTCTCATCGTCTGGGCCATCGCAGAAGGGCGCGCCGCGGCGGCTGCTGTGGACACCTACCTCATGGGCGACACTCTTCTGCCTTCCCCGATTTCTCCGGAAGCAGTGCCGCTGCGCTGATTCCGGAGAGACCTTCGACCATCAGAGGACTGGGTCCCCGTTCAGTTGACGGTACGCGTACCCGACAGAAATTTCGGTGACTCCGATGGCCAGTCCGCAGGTGAGCAGGTTGACCACCGTGATGACGATGGCGAACAGCACCACACTGCCAGCATTTCCGCTCACCAGATCGAATGACTTCTTGATGGAATCTGCCGGCTCCAGTTGTCGCTTCGGATCGAGCACGTAGAACCCGTAGAACAGTACGAAGATCCTGACGACGACGAACCCGATGCAGCAGGCCAGCAGTCCCACGAAGCTCAGCAGTGCAACGATGAGCGACGCAATGATGTAGGGGGCGATCCGTTCGGTGGAGAACATCATCGCGGGTTCTGGAGGCGCACCAGCGGTGACAGCAAGTGATGCCCTGATCAATCCAGCCTCGACGACCATCGATACGAACATGCCGATCGCCACCAACGCGAATGAGAAGAGGATCGCGGAGATCCCGCCGCCGATGCGCATGAAATTGCCGACAAAATTGAACACGAGCGTGACGGCGAAATAAATCGCCACAATGGCGATCATCGATCCCAGATTCTCGGTGAACTTGGCCCAGCCATACCCGAGCGCGAGTCCTACATCAAGCTGCGGTGCACCCCCGGGGCTCGCGCCACCAGCCGGTGGTGTACCTGGTTTCTGCTCCGGCGGGTACCACTTTCCATCGCTGGCCTGCCACCAACCGTCGCCCTGTGAAGTGTCGCTCATGCATGCTCCATTCGGTCGGCCCGTGACGCTCGGCGTCGCGAGATCTCGGCGTCACGTTAGTCGGGAGATTCCTTATCGAGGCCAAGTTCACCCAAGTGGGTGACAGTGGACGCAAGCCGCGTACGAGGGTTTGTCGCAAGGTTCAACGAGGGCTCCACGGTGCGGCCTGTGCGGCTGATTTCGTCGAGAACCCATTGCTCGGCATCCGCCCAACCCTCGGCTCGACCGCCCTCCACCTCGCGGTTGTAGGGCTGCGAGAACGTCAGGACCGAGGCGCCGACGGCTCGCAGAGCAATCACGTTGTGCGGAGCGTCATCGATGTACGCATCGGCCGCGACGTCAGTCTTTTCGCCCATGAAGCAGAGATCGCGGTAGGGGATTGAGTTCGTATCGAGCCAGTCGACAGTGTCGGTGACTGCCACCGAATGCCCCCAGTTCGTGTAGAGGCGATGGGTGATGATCCTGATGGAGACGCCTGCATCCGAGAGTCGCCAGAGCGACTCAGCGCACCCCGTGATCACCGGCATCGTTCGGAACATCCGATGCTCGAGAACGGCACGCCTGTGGAGCGCTTCGAACTCAGCACGGTCGAGCCCCCACTCGGTGAAATTCCATGTTTGCTGGTCGGGGAGCGCAGCGGGCTCGATGCCTCGCTCACTGGCCACCACATATTTGAAGGCCGTTGCATGGTCACCGCAGACCCCGTCGAGATCGACGCCGAGAATGAAGCCGGAGCTCACGACCGTCGTCGGATGGCGTCGTGGGCAAGCGGAGCGAAGGTCCCGAACGCTGTCGCCGACCACCGAAGTGTCGCTGCATGAGCCAGCGCGCCTGCTGAGAGTCGGGCCCTCAGATCCTCGTCGGTGAGCACCGCGCCGATCTGCTCACGAAGTTGGCGCAGGTCGGTGCCGAGCAGTCCGGAATGACCGACGTCGATCGAGTCCCGATGCCCAGCGATGTCGGTGGCGACCGAGGGGGTGCCACATGCTGCCGCCTCAGTAAGGGTCATTCCCCAACCCTCGGCCAATGAAGCACTCGTCACCACCCAGGCCCGTCGGTAGAGGGTGCGAAGTTCATCATCCGAAACCCGACCGGCGAGTCGTATCCAACCGCTCGCATCAAGTTGTGCGATCTGTGCTTCGAGCATCGGCTTCTGATAGCCCTCGCCAGCAATGACCAACTGCAGGTTCGGTACCTGTTCCTTCAGGTCGTTCGCTATGCGGATGAGTTGATCGAAACCTTTCGAGGGCATGAGTCGACCGACAGCGAGCATCAGCGGGAACGCTGAGCGCTCCTCTCCCTGCGTGAAGAAATCGTCGATGCCGGGATGGACCACAGAGATCTGATCAGAGGGAATTCCGAGATAGTCAACGATCTCCGACTGCGAGGAGTTGGAGAGTGTCACGATCGGAGTGTGGCGATAGAACGGCGGCGCGACGCGGTGCTCGAACGTGCGTCCGGCCCTAGCGAGGGCTGGCTTGAGAACCATTCCCCACATATCGCGATGCACATGGTGAATCCATGTGATGCGCGGACCTCGTGCCCAGATGGGGGTGAGGAATGGAACTCCGTTCCAGATCTCGACCAGGCCGTCGCGGCGACCGTGCCGGCCGGCCATCTCACTGATCACCGCATTCGGGAAGACACCGAAGCGGCCACTGCGACGTATCACCCGATAACCGTTGCGACTCGCTCGTTCTGGGTGACCCTGTGCATATGAGGTTCGCATCGTGACATCGAGGCCGGCTTCGGACCAGAGTTGAAGGATCCGGTCGGCATGAAGCTCGGATCCTCCAGCCTCGATATCAACAAGATCACGCCAGGCCAGTACGTGAATTCGCTTGAGACCCGCTTCTGAAGCGAGCGCAGCTATGTCTGAGACTCCGGGACTCGAGGAGGTCACGCGCTCTACTCAGCTGGTCTGCCTGTTGATCGGATGATCCGCACCGAACTTCTCGCGTGGAATCACCGGAGCATCGCGGCCGGTGCCTTTCGTCGAGGAGTTCTGCGCCGGAGCGGATTCCTCGTGGTACTCCTCCTCGACGTTGACCTCCCAGACGTCGTAGCTGCTTCCCTTTGCGATGTTCTCAACCGTGAGCATCGCGGTGTACATCGAGTGGTCTTGGTTGTTGTAGCGATGCATGCCGTTACGTCCGACCGGGTGGACATTCGGGGTGTGCTGCTCGAGCCACGCACGCATGCACTCGACGTTGGCCTTGTAGCGCTCATCGTAGAAGGGATAGGCCTTGGGGACGCGCACGACATAGCCGGCTTCGATCTCAGAGACTTTGGAGAGCCCGATCTTCACCAGTTCACGCTTGGCCAGTTCGACTAGGTCCTCATCAGATGAGTTCCACACCTCATCTCCCTCGAAGACGAAATATTCGAGTCCCAAACATGTGAGACCTGGCTTCACCATGAACGGCGACCACGATCCGAAGTTCTGGATCCGGCCAACCTTCACCTCAGGCGAGTGGATGTAGATCCAGTTGTCGGGGAATCCGTCACGCTCAGGAACCACGAGGGCCACGGTGAGAAAATCGCGATATCTGAGGTCGCCGGCAGCGTGAAGGACATCGGCGGGCGGCGGCGGATCCATGGCCTGGAGAAGCCGGGACATCGGCATCGAAGAGATGACATCCGTGCACGGAAGGGTGAGTTGTTCACCGTTGCGCTCAGCAACCACTGAAATAGCGGCGCCGTTTGCATGGTTGATTCGTTTGACTTTTGTCTCCATCTTGACGGTGGATCCAGCGGCGCGCACCTTGTCGGTGCAGACCTCCCACATCATCCCGGGGCCGTACTTTGGATACTCGAATTCCTCGATCAGCGATGTGACATCAGTGGCCTTCGCCTTCTTGAGAAAGGAGAGACTCTTGGGAAGCGAGTCAAGGATCGCGTTGATTCCGGCGTTCCAGAGCGACATGTTCTTGATGCGCTGCGCCGCCCAGTCAGCTTGGATCTCACTTGCTGGAACCCCCCAGACCTTCTCGTTGTAGGTCTTGAAGAAGTGCATGTAGAGGCGTTTGCCGAATCTCGCGGTGATCCAGTCCTCAAGACTGTCGTCGGTTTTCGGTCGGCCGAGAAGCTTCCGGATCGCCCCATCCGCCTGCGCGTAGAAATACGAGAGCACACATCGGAGGGCCTCGATGATTCCGAGATTGCCGAGAGCGTTCGATGCTTTGAGCGGATAGTCGAAGTACTTGCCGTTGTA
>Ga0164295_10000514_pt1 | contig 33128 bp, 39 predicted proteins | sample GEODES006metaG_FD_111798 | JGI IMG/M metagenome (GOLD analysis project Ga0164295, IMG submission 111798) | Oligotrophic lake water microbial communities from Sparkling Lake, Wisconsin, USA - GEODES006 metaG | ecosystem: Environmental > Aquatic > Freshwater > Lake | place: USA: Sparkling Lake... | reverse complement strand
GACGTTCTACTGCGGGCCGGATGGCTGGACAGAGCACCAATCCGACGATGGCACCGTGACGTTCATTGCGCCAACGGGACACCGTTATACGACCCAGCCGTGTGGTGCGGTGCTCTACCCGGTGCTGTCCACCCCGACCGGGATCCCCGATATATCGGCGGACACCGGACCCCCGGAGGCTGACCGCGGTCATGCAATGCCGCTCCGCACGCGATCTCGCGACGAGGAACGCCAGGCCCGCATCGCACGAGAGCGAGGTGTGCGCGCCGAACTCAATGCGGCGGCCCAACCTCCACCTAATCCGGGAAGTCCATCGGAACCCGCAGGGTGGCCAGAATCCCTGCAATCGCGTCGTAATGACCTGCCAGAGCGCAGAACTCGATGATCTGCTGACGGTTCAGGTGTGCAGATAGGGCGGTGTAGGTCTCATCGCAGACATTCCGGTCTGTCACGAATTCGTCTACCGCCTGCAGTAGCGCACGCTGCCGGTCGGTCAGACCCTCCGCCGCCGGCCCGGCAAAGATCTTGTCCTGCAACGCCTGATCAACACCGCGAGAGCGCGCCAACCGGCGATGCTGCTGCAGCTCATACTCCGAGGCCCGCAGGTGACCGACCCGCAGGATCACTAGTTCTTTGTCGCGCTTGGGCAGTTTTCCCCAGTTCAACAGCACACCGGAATAGGGCAGAAATGCCAGGAACAGCAGCCGGTGCTGGCCGAGAGTTGTGAACAGGTGCATCTGTGGTGCCCGGATGGAGCGTGCGGCGAACTTGGCGATGATCCAGTTGACCAGACCGAGTTCCCGGCGGCCACCGGGTGGAATCCGCGCCGGCACGTTCATCATGACTCCTGTACGAGATAGGGCGATACCGTGCTGCGGTGCTCGTCGATGTCGAGGGATCGTCCCAGTGCCGGGAATGCCCGCTGCGGACAGTTATCCCGTTCACACACCCGGCAGCCGGCACCGATCGGTGTCGCGCTGTCCGAAGACAGGTCGAGTCCCTCGGAGTAGATCAACCGATTCGCCTGGCGCACTTCGCAACCCAACCCGATCGCGAAGGTCTTACCGGGCTGGCCGTACCGCGAGGCACGGCGTTCGACGGTCCGCGCCACCCACATGTAGTTGCGACCGTCCGGCATCTGGGCGATCTGCACCAGGATCTTGCCCGGGTTCGTGAACGTCTCATAAACGTTCCAGAGTGGACAGGTGCCACCTGATGATGAGAAGTGAAATCCTGTGGCGGACTGACGCTTTGACATATTTCCAGCCTTATCCACCCGAACGAAGGAGAACGGCACCCCCCGCATCGAAGGCCGCTGCAAGGTGGAAAGCCGATGGCAGATCGTCTCGTAACTCACCTGGTAGAACGCAGACAGCCGCTCGATGTCGTAGCGGAAGTTCTCGCTGACATCGTGAAATTGCCGATAGGGCAGAATCGCCGCGGCGGCGAAATAGTTGGCCAGTCCCAATCTCGCCAGGATCCGTGACTCATCGCTGGTGAACTTGCCGTCGGTCACCATGCTTTCGATGAGATCGCCGACCTCCAGATAAGCCAGCTCGGCAGCCATTCTGAACATCTGCTGACCGGATGAGAGGTGATTGCTGATCTCGAGTGTCTTCGTCTGCGGGTGGTAGCGGTGCAGCACTTTGTCACCGAGGTCGATACGTCTGATGATGTGCACGCCGTGGACTTCGGTGAGCCGCCGGGACAACTCACCGGCCAGATCACCGCGATGCATGCGCATCCGGGTGGTCAGATTCTCGGCGGCAGAGTCCAACTCGTGCAGGTAATTCTGTCGCTGATAGAAGTAATCCCGTACCTCCTCGTGCGGCATCGTGATCGACCCGCTGCCACTGCCGTCGTTGAACCTGTCCTCGGTTGCCGCCGCCAACTGGGCGGTGGTGATCCGGTAGCGCCGATGCAGGTTGACCATTGCGCGGGCGATGGCCGGGTGGGCGCTGACCATCTCGGCCACCTCGGCCGGAGCGATATCGACGTCAAGGTCGCGGTCGAAGGTGACTTCACGGAGTTCGGCGACCAGCCGGGTGTCGTCCTGGGAGGCGAAGAACGTGGCATCGACCCCGAACACCTCGGTGATGCGCAGCAGCACCGCGACGGTCAACGGCCGCACATCGTGCTCGATCTGATTGAGGTAGCTCGGCGAGATCTCCAGCATCTGCGCCAGTGCAGCCTGGCTGAAACCACGCTCGCTGCGGAGCTGGCGCACCCTCGATCCGACGAATGTCTTGGGCATCCCGACAGGTTACCGGCGTGCGAAGGAGGCCTTGGCAGGGTTGGCAGCCGGCACCCTTCTTGGCATCCACTAGGCCTTTTGGCATGATCGCCCCAATGGGCATCTACGCGACGGGTGACACCGGTCTGGCGAAGGTGCTGATGCCCGTCCCAGACCCACACGAGGAAGTGTTCGAGCGGCAGTGGCAACTGCGGGCCGGCGATGTCGACCGGCTGGGCCGGTTGCGCCTCGACGGTGTTGTCCGCTACATGCAGGACATGGGCCAGGATCACCTGCGCGAGAAGGGTTACGACGACGTCCACCCGCTGTGGATAGTCCGGCGCTCGATGGTGGACATGATCGGTCCGATCGAGTTCAAGGACACCCTGCGATTGCGGCGGTGGTGCTCCGGAGCGTCCAACCGGTGGTGCGAGATGCGAGTGCGGATCGAAGGCCGCCACGGTGGCCTGATCGAGTCTGAGGCCTTCTGGATCAACTTCAATCGGGAAACCCAGGGCCCGGCCCGGATCGCTGATGACTTCATGGAGGCGCTGCTGTGCACCACCGAGGTCAACAGGCTCCGCTGGAAGGCCTATATGAAGGCCGGATCGCGCGAGGACGCTGATGAAATCTGGGAATTCCCCATCCGGGTGAGCGATATCGATCTGTTCGACCACGTCAACAACTCGGTCTACTGGAAGGTCGTCGAGGAGTACCTCGGGCCCTATCCCGAGCTTCAGGAGGCCCCGCTGCGGGTGACGATCGAGCATGACGCCCCGATCGCCTACGGCGACCGGCTGGAGGTGCTCGTGCATGTGTACCCGCCCGGCTCGACGGACAAGTTCGGTCCCGAGCTCACCGATCGCACCGTGAGGACGCTCACGTACCTCGTGGGAGATGAGACGAAATCGGTCGCATCGATCTTCCCGATCTGAGCTCTTCCCGATCTGAGCTCTTCCCGATCTGAGCTGGGTGTTCGGGCAGTACTTCGCAAACTTCGCAAGTTAATCGGGAAGCATTGCGAAAATTGGCATTGATACCAGCTGGAACTGCGGATATGTCATGTGAAATTGTGGGATTAGCACATGAGCCAAGACGCCCCGGAGTTAACACAACAGCATCTGGGGACGTGACCCGAAGGAGAGTCCAATGTCCGATGTCGGTAAGCCGAAGAGCGCCGAAGAGATCCAGCGCGACTGGGACACCAACCCCCGGTGGAAGCATGTCACGAGGACCTACACCCCGGCCGACGTCATCACGCTGCAGGGCACCGTGGTCGAGGAGGCCACCCTGGCCCGGCGCGGCGCCGAGATCCTCTGGAGCCAGCTGCACGATATGGAGTTCGTCAACGCCCTGGGCGCGCTGACCGGCAACATGGCCGTCCAGCAGGTGCGCGGTGGACTCAAGGCGATCTACCTGTCCGGCTGGCAGGTCGCCGGTGACGCCAACCTCTCCGGCCATACCTACCCCGACCAGAGCCTGTACCCGGCCAACTCGGTGCCCCAGGTGGTGCGCCGGATCAACAACGCGCTGTTGCGCGCCGACGAGATCGCCAAAGTGGAGGGTGACACCTCGATCGACAACTGGCTGGTGCCGATCGTTGCCGACGGCGAAGCCGGTTTCGGCGGTGCGCTGAACGTTTACGAGTTGCAGAAGGCGATGATCGCCGCCGGCGTCGCGGGATCGCACTGGGAGGACCAGTTGGCTTCCGAGAAGAAGTGTGGCCACCTGGGCGGCAAGGTGCTGATCCCGACCCAGCAACACATCCGTACGTTGACCTCTGCCCGCCTGGCTGCTGACGTGGCCGACGTACCCACCGTCGTGATCGCCCGTACCGATGCCGAAGCGGCGACGTTGATCACCTCCGACGTCGACGAGCGCGACCAGCCCTTCATCACCGGCGAGCGCACCTCAGAGGGGTTCTACCGGATCTCCAACGGCCTGGCGCCGTGCATCGCCCGCGCCAAGGCTTATGCGCCCTACGCGGATCTGATCTGGATGGAGACCGGGACGCCCGACCTTGAGCTCGCGGCGAAGTTCGCCGAAGGCGTCAAGAGTGAATTCCCAGACCAGATGCTGGCCTACAACTGCTCGCCGTCGTTCAACTGGAAGCAGCACCTCGACGATTCCACCATTGCAAAGTTCCAAAAAGAGCTTGGCGCAATGGGATTCAAGTTTCAATTCATCACCCTGGCCGGCTTCCACGCGCTCAACTACTCGATGTTCGACCTTGCGTACGGTTACGCACGCAACCAGATGTCGGCCTATGTCGAGTTGCAGGAGCGTGAGTTTGCGGCCGAGGAACGTGGTTACACCGCGACCAAGCATCAGCGCGAGGTCGGGGCCGGCTACTTCGACCGGATCGCCACCACGGTGGACCCGAACTCCTCGACCACCGCGCTGGCGGGCTCGACTGAAGAGGGGCAGTTTCACTGATGGGTCAATCAGCGATCGAGCGCGTCGGCATCATCGGCGCCGGCCAGATGGGCGGCGGTATCGCCGAAGTCTGTGCCCGGGCCGGTGTCGACGTCACCGTCTTCGAGACCACCGAGGCGTTGATCACCGCGGGCCGCGCCCGTCTGATCAAGTCGCTGGAACGCGGGGTCAGCGCGGGAAAGATCACCGAACGTGAGCGTGATCGTGCGATCGACAAGCTGCGATTCACCACCAAGCTGACCGATCTGGCAGACCGTCAACTGGTCATCGAGGCGGTGATCGAGGACGAGAAGATCAAGGCCGGTATCTTCAGCCAACTCGATGAGATCATCACCGACCCGGACGCGGTGCTCGCGTCGAACACCTCGAGCATTCCGATCATGAAGTTGGGAGCGGCCACCAAGAATCCGGGTCGGGTGCTGGGCTTGCATTTCTTCAATCCGGTACCGGTACTGCCGCTCGTTGAATTGGTGACGACGCTCGTCACCGATGAGGCCGCGGCGGCGCGCACCGAACAGTTCGCGGGCACCGTGCTCGGAAAACAGGTGGTGCGGTGTTCTGATCGTTCCGGTTTCGTGGTCAACGCCCTGCTGGTGCCCTATCTGCTGTCTGCCATCCGGATGGTGGAATCTGGATTCGCCACCGCGGAGGATGTCGATAAGGCCGTTGTCGCGGGTCTGTCTCACCCCATGGGGCCGCTGCGGTTGTCCGACCTGATCGGGCTGGACACGGTGAAACTCATTGCCGACAAGCTTTACGAGGAGTTCAAGGAGCCGCTCTACGGGCCGCCGCCACTGCTGTTGCGCATGGTCGAAGCAGGGCGACTCGGCAAGAAGTCCGGCCAGGGTTTTTACACCTACTGAACTAGACTCGGAATCGCTACGAATACCTCGGGATTGTGAAGGGCAGCTGATGTCAGGCGTCGAATCGGATTTGACTCCCTACTACGACGAGTCACAGTCGATCTACGACATCTCGAATGACTTCTTTGCGTTGTGGCTCGGGCCGACGATGGGTTACACCTGCGGCTACTACGAGCGCGACGATATGAACCTCGAGGAATCCCAGAACGCCAAGTTCGACCTCGCGCTGGGCAAGTTGAACCTCGAGCCCGGGATGACATTGCTCGATATCGGCTGCGGCTGGGGTGGGGCCCTGGAACGCGCCGTGCAGCTCTATGACGTCAACGTCATCGGAATCACGTTGAGTAAGGCGCAGTCGGAGTTCGCCCGCCAGCGGCTGGCCAAGCTGGACACCACGCGCTCCATCGAGGTGCGGCTGCAGGGCTGGGAGGAGTTCGACGAGCCGGTGGACCGGATCGTCACCATCGGCGCCTTCGAGGCGTTCAAAGCCGAGCGTTACCCGCTGTTCTTTGAGCGCGCTTACAAGATCCTGCCTCGCGATGGCCGGATGCTGCTGCACACGATCCTGGCGCACACTCAGAAGTTCTTCCGCGACAACGGAATCAAGCTCACCATCAGTGACCTGAAGTTCATGCGATTCATCGGCACCGAGATCTTCCCGGGTGGCCAGCTGCCGGCGGTAGAGGATATCGAGTTGCTGGCTGAGCAGTCCGGGTTCACCCTCGAGCGAGTCCACCTGTTGCAGCAGCACTATGCGCGCACCCTCGACATGTGGGCGGACAATCTGGCCGCCACTCGCGAGGAGGCGATCGCGATCACCTCCCAGGAGGTCTACGACCGTTACATGAAGTACCTGACCGGATGCGCCGACTTCTTCCGGCGGGGTATCACCAACATCGGCCAGTTCACCCTGGTCAAGGGCTGATCAGACGCCAAATCTTCAGGCGCCAGCCAGTTTCTTCTTCTCCGCCTCGACGTCGAAGTCGGCGGGGGGCCAGGTCAGGTTCATCCCCTTGAGCGCCTCGATGAGGAGCTCGGTGACGGCCAGCTGGCTGTACCACTTCTTATCGCAGGGCAGGACGTACCAGGGCGCGTAATCGGTCGAGGTCCGGTCCAACACCGCCTGATAGGCCTCCTGGTAGGCGGGCCATAGCTTGCGTTCCTCGAGATCGCGGGGGTTGTACTTCCAATACCGGTCGGGTCGCTCCAGCCGCTCGGCCAGCCGGCGTTTCTGCTCGTCGAGCGAGACGAACATCGCGACCTTGACCAGTGTGGTGCCTGACTCCACGAGTTCGGATTCAAACGTGTTGATCTCGTCGTAGCGACCTTCCCAGACCTCGGGGGGCACCAATTCGTGAACCCTGACCACCAGCACGTCCTCGTAGTGCGAGCGGTCGAAAACCCCGATGTGGCCGGCCGGCGGCAGGGCATTGTTGATCCGCCACAGAAAATGGTGCGACCGTTCTTCCTCGGTCGGAGGCCCGAAGCCGGTGTAGCGGATTGCCATCGGGTTGGTCCCGCTCAACACATTTTTCACGATGCTGCCCTTACCCGCGGTGTCCATGCCCTGCAACACCAGCAGCAGCGAGCGGTTGCCACCGCCCTTGCCGTCGGCGTAGAGCATCTCCTGCAGGCCGGCCAGGCGTTGGTTGCGCTCGGCCTGAATCTCGACGGCGTCGCTGCGGCTGCCGGTGAAGCCCGGGCTGGCGTCGGTGTCGATATCGGCGATCGTGTCGCCGGCCCGAAAGCGCAGCGACGCCCCCGGCTCGTGACTCCATTGCGACGGCAGGTCTGTCATAGCCGAAGACTAGGGGATCCGCGGGACGACCGGCGAGGGGTGCGGTTCCGACGTGAACTTCTCCAGTGATCCGCCCGCTTCAACGATGCCGCACAGCGAACTCCAGCACATCATCGTCAGGTAGCCGATCAGATCCTCGGTGCTCATCCGGGGGTGTGACATCCAGGAGTGTGTCGCCAACTGCACGCCACCGACGATCATGAAGGCCCAGGGCTCGACACCTCGGGTATCCATCCCGACCGTCTGCATGCGCTGCCGCAGCACCAATGCCAACATCCGGGCGATGATCTGCTCGGAGTCGGCGATGACTTTGTTCTTACTGGCTGAACTGTTCGCCATCACGAACCGGTAAGGCTCTGGTTCGGCCGCGACCGTCTCGACGTAGACCCGGATGATCTCCCGGGTGAGCTCGAATCCATCGAGGTCGGTGGACAATGCGGCGGCCAGGTTGGGGATCAGGGTGGTCTGCGCGAACCGCATCATGACTGCCGTCGTCAGGTCGTTCTTGTCGACAAAATAGCGGTACAGCACGGTCTTGGACACGCCGATCTCCGAGGCCACCTCATCCATGCTGATATCGCGGCCGCGGCGGCGGATGGCGTCGAGTGCGCCGTCGACCAATTCGGTGCGGCGTTCCACCTTGTGCTGGTGCCAGCGGCGTTTGCGCCCGTCGGTCTTGACCACCCCGGGGCTGATCTGCTGCGTCACGATCCTCGGATCCGTCCCATCTTCAGGAGGAGTCTACGGGCACGTGGATGATGGTGGAGTGGCTGCTAAACATCGCCTCATGGAGTCCTTAGCCGGGGCGGACCCCGGGGCCGACGCCGAGCGGGCCCGCAATCTGCGCCGAATGAAGGCTGTGGCCCTGGGTTTTCTGCTCGGCGCGACCGTGATCTTCCTGGCCTGCCGATGGGGTCAGGCCCGAGGCGGCCCCGACTGGCTCGGGTATGTCGGGGCGGCCGCTGAAGCCGGGATGGTCGGCGCCCTGGCCGACTGGTTTGCCGTCACCGCGCTGTTCCGCCACCCACTCGGGCTCAAGATCCCGCACACGGCCATCATCAAGCGCAAGAAAGATCAGTTGGGTGAAGGGCTCGGGTCCTTCGTGCGGGAGAACTTCCTCTCGCCCGACGTGATCGAGACCAAGGTGCGTGATGCACAGGTGGCCGGTCGGCTGGGAAAGTGGCTCTCTGAACCTCAACACGCAGCCCGGGTCGCCGATGAGTCCTCCACAGTGTTGCGAGTCGTCGTGGAGCTGCTCAACGACGAGGACATTCAGCACGTCATCGATCGGACCATCGTTAAACGGCTCGCTGAGCCGCAGTGGGGTCCACCGGTAGGGCGGTTACTGGGCCAGCTCCTGGCGGAGAACCGCCAGGAGGCGCTCATCCAGCTGCTGTGCGATCGCGCCTTCGAGTGGTCGCTGAACGCCGGCGAGACGATCGAGCGGGTGGTCACCCGTGATTCGCCCACCTGGTCACCGCGGTTCGTCGATCATCTGGTCGGCGATCGCATCCATCGTGAGTTGATGGATTTCACCGACAAGGTGCGGCGTAACCCCAACCATGAGCTGAGGCAGTCCGCCAACCGGTTCCTGTTCGAGTTCGCCAGTGATCTACAGAATGACGGCGCGACCATCGCTCGCGCCGAGGCAGTCAAAGAACAGTTGATGGCCCGCGATGAAGTCACCCGCGCGGCCGAGACGGCTTGGAAGACGCTCAAGCGACTGGTGTTGGACGGTGTCGATGACCCGGCCAGTCCGCTACGAAGCCGTATCGCCGACTCCGTGATGCAGATCGGAGCGTCCCTGCGCGATGACGCAGAGTTGCGCGACAAGGTGGACAACTGGATGGTGCGGGGAGCGCGGCATCTCGTCGAGCAGTACGGCGGCGAAGCGACCGCGATCATCACCGACACCATCGAACGGTGGGACGCCGAAGAGGCCAGTCGCCGCATCGAACTGCACGTCGGCCGGGACCTCCAATTCATCCGGATCAACGGCACCGTGGTGGGTGCCCTGGCCGGCCTGGTGATCTACACGGCGGCCAAATACCTGTTCTGACCTGCGCTAGCAAGTGCTTGCAATTGTTAGCACTGGCGGGTAATGTGGTTGGCGTATGCATCCCACACTGATCCCCGCGAGGAGGCGAGCGATGGCACAGGACGCAGATCTAGCTGCTGTGGTGAGCCATGCCGCGCAGGACATCGGCAGCTTCATCCGAACGCAGCGTGAAGCCGCCGAAGTGTCGGTGCGACAGCTGGCTGAGCGGGCAGGCGTAAGCAACCCGTACCTCAGTCAGATTGAACGGGGGCTACGTAAACCCTCGGCCGAGGTCCTCAGCCAGATCGCCAAGGCGCTGCGCATGTCGGCCGAAGTCATGTACGTCCGGGCGGGGATTCTCGAGCCCGCCCAGGCAGGCCGTGTCCAGGACGCCATCGTTCGAGACACCGCTATCAATGAACGGCAGAAGCGGGTCTTACTCGATATCTACCTGTCGTTCTGTCAGCAGAACGGGGCTGCCCATGAGGAGCTGCCGACTGAGTAACGACAACACCACCACAGCGTTCAAACCCTGCAGTACTTAACCACTGGAAAAGAAATTGAAAGGAGCCATTCACATGGCCGAGAACAACACTGTTGAAGACCTGAAGGCCCCGCTGTTGGCTGCGGTCGGCGCTGCCGACCTCGCGCTGGCGACCGTCAACGAGATCCTGACCACTCTGCGTGAGCGGGCTGAGCTGGCCGGCGACCGGATGGATGATCGGCGCGCGGCGCTGACCCGGTTGCAGGAAGAGCTGCCCAAGAAGACCGAGGAGCTGCGCGGCAAGCTGAGCACCGAGGAATTGCGCAAGGCTGCCGATGAGTTCCTGGGCGATGCCACCGTGACCTACAACAGCCTCGTTGAGCGCGGCGGTGCCGCTCTCGAGCGGCTCATGGGTCAGCCTGAGTTCAAGGATGCCGCTGGCCGCGTCGAGGGTTACGTCGACCAGGCCGTCGAGCTGACCCAGGATGCTCTGGGCAATGTCTCAGCGCAGACCCGTGCGGTCGGCGAGCGCGCCGCCAAATTGGTCGGCGTTGACCTGCCGGCCAAGAAATCCCCGGCCAAGGCCATCAAGAAGGCCCTGAAGAAGGCTCCCGCCAAGAAGGCCCCGGCCAAGAAGGCTCCCGCCAAGAAGGGCGTGGCCAAGAAGAGCGTGGCCAAGAAGAGCGTGGCCAAGAAGAATCCGGTCAGGGCTGCCAAGAAGGTCGTCAAAAAGGCCACCAAGAAGGCTCCGGCCAAGCGGGTCACCCAGAAGTAAGCACCCGCCAGTAGCACCAGGTTCGACGATCGGGACGGCACCCGCCTACCCTTGAAGCCGTGAGGCTTGAAGGTGTGGCGGGTGTCGTTCTTGATTTCGTGTTCTGGGCGGTTCTTGCCGCGACCATCTACGCGTTCGTGAATGCGGCGATGCAACGGCAAGATGCCTATCCCGCCGCCGACAAGCTGACCAAGCCGGTCTGGTTGGCGATCCTCGGCATCGCTGGGCTGCTCTCCTGGGTGCTCGGAGTCACCGGAATGGTGATCGCGGCGGTCGCTGCGGGTGTCTACCTGGTCGACGTCCGGCCCAAACTGCTCGAAGTCCAGGGGAAGTCGCGCTGAGCACCCGCTGGCTCCCGGTTGCTGCGCTGTGTCTGGCGGTCGGCCTCGCGCCCGCCGCGTCGGCGGATACGGGTGCCGTCACCCCGCCCTACATCGACCACGCGACCTGGGTGAGTTACGGCGGTCAGTCCAGCCTGCGGGTGTATCCGACCCTCTCCGGCCGGCAGGTGGCGGGCCAACTCGGTAAGTCCGGCGGGCAGACCCAGCAGGCGTGGCTCGAGGTCCTCGCGCTGGTTCCCGATGCCGACACTCCGGGAATGCGCGCGCAGTTTGTCTGCCACTGGAACTACGCGGAGTTCGCCGAACCCGGCAAGACCAGCTGGAATCTCGAAGTATGGCGTCCCGCCGTCGATGAGAACACGATGGTGGTGTCCGGTTGCAATCCTGGCGGGGCGCAAGAGGCTTTCTAGCCGACCCCGGCGAAGCAGGGGTCTTGCTGTCCGTTGGGAATCGTTGCGTCACGGGTGATGAACCGTGCAGTCACGCCGGTGTCGGTGACACCGACGCTATCGGCGTGGATTCCCATGGGAAGGTTCTGGGTCAGCGCTGTGGTGAACACATCCAGCGCGGGTTGCACACTCTCGCGGGGCAGCGTGAATCCCAGCCCGCTCACGTTGACCACCTCCATGGCCAGGCCTCCGTCGACGACCCCGGGTTTGACCGTCACCGCGCCCAGCGCGCTCTGGAGTTCGAGTGTGCCGCTGGACGGATCGGTGGTGACGTCGTTGATCAGACCGCCCACGAGCGGGATGATGCCCTGCACGGTCTGCTGGATGCCCTCGGTGGACCACGTCACATCGGCGTTGAGTGCGCCGAGTGTGCCCGCCGAGTCGGCGGTCGGATTGATCCGGACATCGTCGAGGGTCAGTGTCAGCTTCATCCCCTTGGCTTCGCGGATCTGATTGCCCGCGGTTTCCACCGTCATATCGCGATAGCTGTGGGTGAAGTGCTGAATCAGAAACGGACGCGCCCCGAATGATGCGCTGGCGCTGTCCTGCACCACGCAACTCACGGCTTTGGCGACGATCGAATTCGCCGTGTGGCGGACATACAACTCGGCGCCCAATAAACCGGCTAGCGCCACCGCCACCACGATGACAACGATGAGGATCGTCGATAGGGGGTCGCGACGCGCAGGTTCCTCCGGAGCCGGGGGAAAGCCGGGCGGAGGGCCCGGGGGAAAGCCGGGCGGAGGGCCCGGGGGAAAGCCGGGCGGAGGGGTCGTCACCTCGGCGATTCTGCCTTACCGGTGTGCAGGAACTCTGAGCGGTTGCGCAGGACGGGCAGGGTATCCCGGATCGCTCGAAGGCCCTCGAGGTTGAGATCGCAGACCAGGAGTTGCGGGTCGTCGACGGCTGTTGCGAGCACATCTCCCAGCGGTGAGGTGACCAGGCTGCCACCGACACCGGTCGGCGCGGTCGATGCTGTCGCCGACTCCGGGCCCGGGTAGGCCTGTCCGGCGGCGGCAATGAAACACGTTGAGTCCAAAGCCCGCGCCCGCGCCAGGAGGCGCCACTGGTCGAGCTTGCCCGGACCGGCGCCCCACGACGCGCTCACGGTGATGACCGATGCGCCGCGGTCGGCCAATTCGGTGTAGAGCGCCGGAAACCGGATGTCGTAACAGAGCGTCACTCCGACCCCGACACCATCGACGGTGACGACTACGGGCAGCCGGCCGGGCGCGACGGTCGTCGACTCGGCGAAGCCGAAGGCGTCGTACAGGTGGATCTTGTCGTAGCGGTCTTCAACCCCACCGCCGGTGACGAGCAGGGTGTTGGTCACGCGGTGATCGGATGCCGGGGTGAACATCCCGACGAACACGGTGATACCGGCGGCATCGGCGATTGCGCGCACCGCGTCGGCCCACCGGCCGTCGAGGCGTTCGGCGATCGGCGCTAGTGGAACCCCGAACCGGCACATGGTGGCCTCCGGGAAAACCACCAGCCGCGCTCCGGCGTCGGCCGCGCGGCGGGTGTAGTCCTGCACCAGCGTCAGGTTGGCGATCGGGTCGGTACCCGAGAGAATCTGCGCGCACGCGATCCGCATGAATGTCAGCCTAGTCGGGAGCCACTGTTGACCACGGCACCGTGAGCACCGCGTCACGCAGGCTCCGGCGCTGTGGCTCGACGGGTACGCCGATATCACCCAATGTGGTCAGCATGGCGCGCCACCGGGCGCGGGGCCCGAAGACCGAATGTCCGGCGGCGGCGGCCCAGGCGCGGTCGGCAGTCGCGAGCAGCGTATGGATCGGCTGGCTCGGAATATTGTGGTGGATAAGCACTTTCGGAAGGCGTTCAGCCAGATCCGATGGCACGGCGATAGCTCGTGGGTCGCAGGCCAGCGTGAGGCTCACTGGCCCGTCAGCGTCGAGAAGAACCCAGCCGCAGCGCCTACCCAGTTCATCGCACGTGCCGTCAATGATCAGCCCGCCCGGCGCGAGTTGGGATTGCATGGTGCGCCAGGCCTGCGCGACCGCCTCCGGCGGATACTGGCGCAGCACATTGAACGCGCGCACCAGCACCGGCCGCAGGCCCGCGAGTTCGAAACCGCCGAGGGCGAATTCAACGCTGCCGCCGCCGGAGTCCCGGGCCGCCGCGACCCGGTCCGGATCGATTTCCAGACCGACCACCCGCACGTCGGGTCGGATTGCCCGCAGCCGGGTGGCAAGTTCCAGCGTGGTGACCGGCAGACGTCCGTAGCCGAGATCGACCGCCACCGGCGCAGTCGAGGATTGCCCGCCCGTATCGAGAGCAGATCGCACCCGCGCAGAGTTCACCAGCCATCTGTCGGCCCGCCGCAGCCGGTTGGCTCCGGTCGTGCCCCGGGTCGGCATCCCGACCGGGCGCGGCCTAGCGATGACTGCCGATCCAGTCGGTCGTGAACTCACCCTCTTTGGCGAACAGCGTGCGCAGACCGTTTGCGAGAAGCTGCTCGATCTGTCCGCCGATGATCGGTACCCGCGCCATGCACAGGGTCTCCAGACTCATCTGGCTGCCGTGTTCGGTGTCCTGCAAAATGTAGGTGCCGGTGACCTCGACCGGCACCGCCGGGATCTGCGCGCGGTAGCGGCCAAAGGCCCGGTTGGTGGCTTCGTGGAACGGCTCGAAGTGTTGCTCGCGGGTGATGACGAATGTCCCCGGAAGCACCGGCCGGGCGATCGGCGGGAGGTCCTGCGCGGACAGGATATGAGAGAACGAAACGTCGGTTCCGGTGGCATCGGTGGAGAAATGGGCGATCTCGGTACGGGCCGCGTTCTGCTCGTAGAAGGCGACCAGATCCTGCCAATAGTCGATGGCGGTGAAGTTCCGGTACATCACGGCGGCCGGCACGTCGACATCGACGTTGTAGACCATGCTGCGGGGCATGACCTCACGGTACCGGTGGGTTCAGCAGTCCCCGGCGATCCACTTGGTTGTGAAGCGTTGTTCGGCTCCCAACAGGGCGACCAGTTGATTGCCGATGAAGTTCTCCAGTTTGCCGCCCACCAGTGGCACCCGGACCGTGACATCGGCATGAAAAAGCAAGCGAGCACGCGCATCTGAGGCTTCCAGTTCCGCATGACCGGTCACCGAGACCGGTGCTCCGGAGATGCTGCCGGTGATGACGGCGTTGGCGCGATCGTCTGCCAGCCCCGTCCAACTCTCCTCGCGCCGGATTTCCAGATCGCCGCGGTGGAACTGGGTGACCAACGCGGGCAGCCGCGTCGACCGAAGCACCTGTGTGGTGACCACGTCCACACTGCCGTTGGGTCCGAGGGTGATCGAGTCCAGCCGTCCCTCATCGGCGCCGGAATCGGCCAAGCGGGCCACCCAGTACCGCTCGTCACAGAATGCACTGTGCACTTTTCCAACGTCGGCGTCGTAGGCGGTGGCCATGTCGAATGAACGTGGCATAGCTGGTCAGGCTACGTTAACGGGCGTGGGCGATTTCGGTGGCGCGCAGGTCACGCATGATGTGGCGCTGGCGGCGATGACCACGATGCGGTTGGGCCCGGTCGTGCGTCGCGTCATCACCTGTCTCACCACCGATCAGATCGTCGCGACGATGCGCACCCTCGACTCCGATGGCGGACCTGTTCTGCTGCTCGGTGGCGGATCCAACGTGGTGATCGCCGACGATCTGACCGATCTCACCGTTGTGCGACTGGCCAGCCCCGCGATCTCCATCAGGCCGCCACTGCTGCGGGCCGAGGCCGGAGCCGACTGGGACGCTGTCGTCAGCGCTGCGGTGGGCGCCAATCTCGGCGGATTGGAATGCATGTCGGGTATCCCCGGCTCGGCTGGGGCGACGCCGGTCCAAAACGTCGGCGCCTACGGGGTCGAGGTCGCCGACTGCATGACCCGCGTGAAACTTCTCGACCGGCGAAATCATGAGGTGAATTGGGTACCCGCAGCGGGCCTGGGATTCGGCTACCGGCACAGCACGCTGAAGAAAGCGACCGACTTCATCGTCCTCGAGGTGGAGTTCACCCTGGATGAGGGTGGACGCTCAGCACCGCTGAGATACGGCGAACTCGCGGCCGCACTTGATGTGGCGATAGGCGAGAAGTCCGATCCGGCGCAGGTGCGCGCCAGCGTCCTGGCATTGCGCACGGCCAAGGGCATGGTGCTCGATGCGGCTGACCACGACACCTGGAGCGTGGGGTCCTTCTTCACCAATCCGGTGGTTTCTCATACCGAATTCGAGCGTGTGCAGGCCGACTCCGATGGTCCGGTTCCGCACTACCCCGCACCCGACGGCGTCAAACTCGCTGCGGGCTGGCTGGTGGAAAAGGCCGGTTTCGGCAAGGGATTTCCCGGTGATGGACCATGCCGGTTATCCACCAAGCACACGCTGGCGCTGACCAACCGCGGCGGGGCAACCACGGCTGATGTGCTCGCACTGGCGCGCACTGTGCGGGCCGGGGTGCAGGCCGCATTCGGTGTCACCCTGGAGGAAGAACCGGTGTTAGTCGGGTGTGCGCTCTAGCTCGCCGGCCGCTAGACCTGGCGGTTGAACCTGCTGGCGCTGGCCTGGTCGCGCGGACGCATGACGATTTGATCGAGGTTGACGTGTGAGGGACGCGAGGCCACGAACCCGATCACCTCGGCGACGTCCTCGGCGATCAATGGATTGATGCCGCGATAGACCGCCTCGGCCCGTTGCTCGTCGCCACCGAAACGCACCAGCGAGAACTCGGTCTGAACCGCTCCGGGTGCGATCTCGGTCAACCGGACCGGCTTTCCCAGTAGCTCACCCCGCAGCGTGCGGTGCAGGGCGCCCTCGGCGTGCTTGGCCGCCGCGTACCCGCCGCCGCCGTCGTAGACCTCGAGGGCGGCGATGGAGGTCACCGTCACGATCAGCCCGTTACCGGAGGCGATCAGACCGGGCAACAGGGCGCGGGTGACCCGCAGGGTGCCCAGCACGTTGGTCTCCCACATCCAGCGCCAATTGTCCAGATCGGCTTCGGCGATCGGCTCCAGGCCCTTGGCGCCACCGGCGTTGTTGACCAGGACGTCCACTCGGGCAAGCCCCGCGGCCAGAGCCTGCACCGCCGCGTCGTCAGTGACGTCGGCCACGACGGCCGTCCCGCCGATCTCCTCGGCAAGCCGCCGGATCCGGTCGGCGCGGCGCGCCACGGCGACGACATGAAAGCCCTGTGCGGCAAGCGTTCTTGCTGTCGCCTCACCGATTCCGGCACTTGCTCCGGTGACCACGGCCACCCGCGAATGCGCCTCTGGTTTGCCTGTCATCGGGTTTGACCCTAGCGATCGTGCCCGGGCGGCGCGGGTGTGGTCTCGCTGAGAGGTGTAAAGATGGAAAGATGCGCCAGCCCCGGGACCTGACCGACGCGCTCGGCGGCGTGCTGCCGCGAAGGGTCGCGGTGGTCTCGGTGCACACCTCGCCACTGGCCCAGCCGGGCACCGGAGACGCCGGCGGCATGAATGTCTACGTTCTACAGACCGCGTTGCATATGGCCCGGCGGGGTGTCGAGGTCGAGATCTTCACCAGAGCGACGTCCTCAGCCGAACCGCCGGTGGTTTCGGTCGCCCCCGGCGTGCTGGTGCGCAACGTGGTCGCTGGCCCGTTCGAAGGTCTCGACAAGTACGACCTGCCGACCCAGCTCTGCGCGTTCACTGCGGGCGTCCTGCGCGCTGAGGCCAACCACGAACCGGGGTACTACGACGTGGTGCATTCGCACTACTGGCTCTCCGGTCAGGTTGGCTGGCTGGCCCGGGATCGCTGGGCGGTGCCGTTGGTCCACACCGCACACACCTTGGCCGCGGTGAAGAACGCCGCACTGGCAGAGGGTGACGCACCGGAACCGCCACTGCGCGCGGTGGGCGAACAGCAGGTGGTCGATGAAGCAGACCGTCTCATCGTTAATACCGAAGATGAAGCACGCCAACTGGTTTCGTTACATGATGCCGACCGCCAACGCATCGACATCGTGAACCCGGGTGTCGACCTAGAGACCTTCAGCCCCGGTGACCGGGTGAGGGCGCGTACCGCCCTGGGGTTATCTGCAACGGAGCGGATAGTCGCGTTCGTCGGGCGCATCCAGCCTCTCAAGGCACCCGACGTGCTGCTGCGCGCGGCGGCACTGCTGCCGCCGGGAACGCGGGTGCTGGTGGTGGGCGGGCCCTCCGGCAGCGGCCTGGCCGCCCCCGACACCCTGGTTCGACTGGCGACCGAACTCGGTATCGCCGATCGCGTGAGCTTCCTGCCCCCGCAGTCCCGGGACCAACTGGTGAACGTGTACCGGGCGGCAGACCTGCTGGCCGTCCCGAGCTATTCGGAGTCCTTCGGATTGGTGGCCATCGAGGCGCAGGCCTGCGGCACCCCGGTGGTGGCGGCCGCAGTCGGTGGTCTGCCGGTGGCGGTGGCCGACGGACAGAGCGGAACACTGGTTGCCGGCCATCAGCCGGATCAGTGGGCCAGGGCTATCACCGATCTGCTGGCGGCCGATCCGGAGGCCCTGCGCCGCGCCGCGATCGCCCACGCCCGGCAGTTCTCCTGGGACCACACCGTCGACCAATTGCTCGGCAGCTACGGACGGGCGATCACTGACTACGGCAGCACCCACCAGCGCAGCGCCGCGCGGGACATGCTGACCCGGCGCAGCGGCCGGCGCTGGACGATGCGACGGGGAGTGCGTGCATGACGGACCCCCGCCAGGCCGAGGCCCGGATCCGGCAGGTTATCGAGGACACCCTGATCGAACATGGGCTGACCTACACCCGTCATGACGGCGCCCACGGCGGATTGCCCGGTCTGATCGTCGAACTGCCCGGTGAACGCAAATTGAGCACCAACACCCTGCTGAGCATCGGTGAACATTCGGTTCGCGTCGAGGCCTTCGTCTGCCGCAAACCCGACGAGAACTTTGAGGGCGTCTACCGGTTCCTACTCAAGCGCAATCGCCGGCTGTACGGCGTGGCCTACACCCTGGACAACATCGGCGACATCTACCTGATTGGTCGTATTGCACTTGATGTCGTCAATGCCGAGGAGATTGATCGGGTACTCGGTCAGGTGTTGGAGGCCGCCAACAATGATTTCAACACCCTGCTGGAACTCGGGTTCGCCTCATCCATCCGCAAGGAATGGGCCTGGCGGGTGTTGCGGGGCGAATCGTTGAAGAACCTGAAGGCCTTCGAGCATCTGATCGACGACGATCCGGCTTCGTGAGATGATTTCGGCCATGGCTGAGTCCACGCTTATTCTGCTGCGCCACGGTCAGAGCCAGTGGAACGCCAGCAACCAGTTCACCGGCTGGGTCGATGTTGATCTGACCGAACAGGGCCGGACCGAGGCGGTGCGGGCCGGCGAGTTGATCGCCGCCGGCGACCGTCAGCCCGATGTCGTGTACACCTCACTGCTGCGCCGCGCGATCACCACCGCCCATCTGGCACTGGATGCGGCCGACCGGCTATGGATTCCGGTGCAACGCAATTGGCGTCTCAACGAGCGCCACTACGGGGCGCTTCAGGGCCTCGACAAAGCCGAGACCAAGGCCCGTTACGGCGACGACCAGTTCATGATGTGGCGGCGAAGCTATGACACCCCTCCGCCGCCGATCGAGAAGGGCAGCAAGTACAGCCAGGATGGCGACCCGCGGTATGCCGATATCGGCGGCGGCCCGCTGACTGAGTGCCTGGCCGACGTGGTGGCCCGATTCGCGCCGTACTACGAGCAGACCATCGCCGCGGACCTCAAGGCCGGAAAGACGGTGCTGATCGTCGCGCACGGCAACTCGCTTAGGGCGTTGGTCAAATACCTCGACGACATGTCCGACGAGGAGGTTGTCGGGTTGAATATCCCGACCGGGATCCCGCTGCGCTACGATCTCGATGGCGCGGGTAAGCCGCTGTCGATCGGGGGAACCTACCTCGACCCCGAGGCCGCCGCCGCCGGTGCGGCCGCCGTTGCCAACCAAGGCGCCAAATAGAACATTCGGTTAACAACTGTCGAACTCCCGGCCTGGGAATTGTGACGTTGTTCGATTCGGCCGCATGGTGTTTCCGTGACGTTCGCCCGATGCGTACGCTTTGAGCGTGAGCGTTGGTGCGGTGGCTCTGTGGGTCATCGTCGCAGGGTCGGCGGGACTCGCTCTGGGATGGGCGATCAGCGCCGCCCTGAGGTCGCGGCGCCGCGACCTCAGCCCGCACCGCATCGGGTCCGAGGCGGCGATGACGGTTTTTGATGTGCTCGAGCGTGCCGTGTCCACCGCACCGATCGGTGTGGTCGTGGTCGGCACGTCCCGCGACATCATAATCAGCAATCAGCGCGCGGCCGAGCTTGGTTTGGTGCGGGAACGCGTACTCGACGATCGGGTATGGACCGCCGCGCAGCGGACACTGGTCACCGATGCCGACATCGATATCGACCTGTTGGCCCCCGGTGGCGTTCCCGCCGGCCGGCAAGGGCTGTCGGTGCACGGCCATGTTCGACTGCTGAGTGCCCAGGACCCCCGGCTTGCGGTCGTCTATCTCGACGACCAGTCCGAACTGGCCCGCATGGAAGCCAGTCGTCGTGACTTCGTCGCCAACGTCAGCCATGAGCTCAAGACCCCGGTAGCGGCGATGGGCGTTCTCGCTGAAGCGCTCCTAGAGTCCACCGATGATCCCGAGACCGCGCAGAGGTTCGGACAGAAGCTGCTCACCGAATCACGGCGACTCGCCAGCATGATCGGCGAGCTCATTGAACTTTCCCGCCTGCAGGGTGCCGAACGACTTCCTGATCTGGTGATGGTCGACGTGGATACCGTTGTCCAGGAGGCGATTTCGCGCTACAAAGTGGCCGCGGATAGCGCCGACATCACAGTGAGTACCGATGACCCGACTGGATTCGAGGTTCTCGGGGATCAACCCCTGCTCGTCACTGCGGTCGCCAACCTGATCTCAAACGCTATCGCGTACTCGCCGGACGGCTCGACGGTGTCGATCAGTCGACGGCGGCGACACAACGATATCGAGATTGCCGTTACCGACCGCGGCATCGGTATCGCAATGGCCGACCAGGAGCGTGTGTTCGAGCGCTTTTTCCGGGTGGACAAAGCACGCTCCCGTTTGACCGGGGGCACCGGTCTCGGGCTGGCAATCGTCAAGCATGTCGCCGCCAACCACAACGGCAGTATCCGGTTGTGGAGCAGGCCCGGTACCGGGTCGACGTTCACCCTGTCGATTCCCGCCTATCACGACGATGTTGAGAATGCCGGCGGTCACGTCGGCCAAGAGGAGGACTGAGTGATCCGAGTGCTGATCGTCGAGGATGAAGAGTCGCTGGCCGATCCGCTGGCCTACCTACTCCGTAAGGAAGGGTTCCAGGCCACGGTGGCGGTCGACGGACCTGCGGCGCTGGCGGAGTTCGACCAGTCCGGCGCTGACATCGTGTTGCTCGATCTGATGCTTCCCGGGATGAGCGGCACCGATGTGTGCAGGCAACTCCGGGCTCGCTCCAGCGTCCCGGTGATCATGTTGACCGCTCGCGACAGCGAAATCGACAAGGTGCTCGGACTCGAACTCGGGGCCGACGACTACGTCACCAAGCCATACTCTGCCCGCGAGCTGATCGCCCGGATCAGGGCGGTACTGCGCCGTGGTGTCGATGCCGAAGAAGTCGGTTACGGGGAAGCCCTGCTGGAGTCCGGATCGGTCCGTATGGACGTCGAGCGCCACGTCGTCAGCGTGCATGGCGATCAGATCGCACTCCCGCTCAAAGAATTCGACCTGCTGGAATACCTTTTGCGGAACAAGGGTCGGGTGCTCACCCGGGGTCAGCTGATCGACCGGGTGTGGGGCGCGGATTACGTGGGCGACACCAAGACCCTCGATGTACACGTCAAGCGACTGCGGTCCAAGATCGAGGCCGATCCTGCGAACCCGATTCGCCTGATCACCGTGCGTGGCTTGGGCTACAAGCTGGAAGGCTAGCCGGCTAGCGCTCGGCAGCCCTGGTCGCCGGATGTATGGCGATCAGCGGGAAACCGCTGCGCCGCTTGCACATCGCGGCCATCTCCGCGTACGCCTTTTCGCCCAGCAACTCGATGAGCTCGGCGGCAAGGGACTTCCACACCGGTTCCTTGCCTACGTGCGCGGCCGGGTCGCCAGTGCAGTACCAGTGCAGATCTTCCCCGCCTTCGCCCCATCCGCGGCGGTCGTACTCGGTGATCGTGGTCTTGAGGATGTCGGTGCCGTCGGGCCGGGTGATCCACTCCTGGCTGCGCCGGATCGGCAATTGCCAGCACACCTCAGGCTTCATCGTCAGCGGCTCAACGCCAAGCTTGAGCGCCTTGCTGTGCAGCGCACAGCCGATGCCACCTTCGAAGCCTGGCCGGTTCAAAAAGATGCAGGCGCCCTTGTACTTTCGGGTTCGAAGATTGGGCTCATCCTCGTACGAGTCCATCTCCAGGTAGCCCTTACGGCCCATGCCCTTGTCGTAAAACTGCCAGTCGTCCTCGGTCAGCTTCGCCACGGCCGCGTCGAGATTCGCGCGGTCGTCGTCATCGGACAGAAACGCCCCGTGTGAACAACATCCGTCGTCGGGGCGGCCCTTCACCGTGCCCTGGCAGGCCGGCGTGCCATAGACGCATGTCCAGTGCGACAGCAGCCAGGTCAGGTCGGCGGCGATGAGATGCTCGTTATTGGCCGGGTCATAGAACTCCACCCACTCGCGGGGGAAGTCCAATTCGACTTCGCCGGGGTGCTTGCGTGTCACGACGACAAACGTTAGACGATCATCGTTCGCGCCACCTCCCGAAGGTTCGTGTTGCGGCCCGCTAGGTTAGACGGGTGCGATTGGGTGTGCTCGACGTGGGCAGCAATACGGTTCACCTCCTGGTGGTCGATGCGCACCGAGGTGGGCATCCGACCCCCATGAGCTCGACCAAGTCCTCCCTGCGCCTCGCCGAGGCAATCGACGATTCCGGCAGGCTCACCCGTCGGGGTGCCGACAAGCTGGTCGACACCGTCGATGAGTTCGCGAAAATCGCCGCCAGCTCCGGGTGTGCGGAGCTGATGGCATTCGCGACGTCGGCCGTGCGTGATGCCAAGAACTCCGAGGAGGTGCTGGCCCGGGTGCGGTCGCAGACCGGGGTTGACCTCCAGGTCCTCACTGGCGTCGATGAATCGCGGTTGACCTTCCTGGCGGTGCGGCGCTGGTACGGCTGGAGTGCGGGCCGCATCATCAACCTCGATATCGGCGGCGGCTCCCTCGAGCTGTCCACCGGTGTCGACGAGGCGCCCGATGTAGCGCTGTCGCTGCCGCTGGGCGCGGGCCGGCTGACCAGGGAGTGGCTGCCGGACGATCCGCCGGGCCGGCGCCGGGTCGCGATGCTGCGCGACTGGCTCGATACCGAGCTGACGCAGGCCGGGAAGACGGTGCTGAGGGCGGGTGCCCCTGACCTAGCGGTAGGGAGTTCGAAGACATTCCGGTCGCTGGCCCGCCTGACCGGCGCCGCGCCGTCGGCCGCCGGTCCGCGGGCCAAGCGGACCCTCACGGCCAACGGACTTCGTCAGCTCATAGCCTTCATCTCTAGGATGACCGCTGCAGACCGTGCCGAGTTGGAAGGGGTGAGCGCCGAGCGGGCGCCGCAGATCGTGGCGGGCGCCCTGGTGGCAGAGGCGAGTATGCGAGCAATGTCATTGGAATCGGTCGACATCTGCCCTTGGGCGCTGCGTGAGGGTGTGATTCTGCGTCGACTCGACAGCGAAGCCGATGGAACCGCTTTGGGGGAAGCCGACGTGCGGGATGCTGGAGGTCGGCGGGATTCCGGGCGATCGAGAGGCGAGACACGATGAGCCCATCAGACGACAGCGCCCGACCGATCTCGGTGGCCGAGTTGCTGGCCCGCAATGGAACCATCGGCGCGCCTCCGGCCGGTGGTCGACGTCGGCGCCGGCGCGGTAACAGCCAGGCTGTGACGGTGGCGGAACTGACCGGTGAGATCCCGGTCATCCGCCCCGAGGAGATTCCGGTCGCTGAGCAGGAAACCGTCGAAGAAGCGGCCGAGGAGGTCTCTGAAAACGTCTCTGAGGAGGTTGTCGAGGAGGTTGCCGACGCGGCAGTCGACGAAGTGGCCGACGAAGTTGTCGAGGAGGTTGCCGACGAGGCAGTCGACGAAGTAGTCGACGAGGCAATCGTCGAGGACGTCGAGGAAGTGGCTGACGAGGCAGTCGAAGTCGCGGATGTCGCCGCCGCGGATGTCGCCGCCGCGGATGTCGCCGCCGAGGAATCCATCGACTACTCCGATGCCGTCGACTTCACCGGCACCGAGGTGGTGGTCGTCGAACCCGAACCCGAACCGGTTCCTGAGCTACAAACCCCTGAGGTCCCGCCGCTGTCCAGCCCGCCGTGGACCCGCCGCAAGAAGGGGCCCGAACTCAGCCACGATCCGCGCCCGACGCGCCGCTCGTCGGGCGCCGAGCAGATGACCTACGACCCGGTCGATCAATCGGTGAATCTGGCCGACCTCGTGGACAATCAGACTGACGACGCCGACGAACTGCGCTCGTATCTGCGGTCCTCGGGCGGCACACTGTTCAGTGGTGAAACGGTCGCTGACGATCTTGCCCGCCGTGGTGTCGCCGATGCTGACGAAGGGTCTGCACAGGCTGCGGTGTCGACGGTATCCCGGCCTCGCGAGGGCAGGCTGACTGCATTCCGGCATGCCGCAATCGCAGTGCTGCAATCGGTGCTTGCGGTGATCTTCGGCGCCGGGTTGTTCATCGCTTTTGACCAACTGTGGCGGTGGAACAACATTGTGGCGCTGGTGCTTTCGGTGCTGGTCATTCTTGCTCTGGTGATCGCTGTGCGGGTTGTCCGCAAGACCGAGGATATCGCCAGCACCCTGACCGCGGTGGCGGTGGGCGCTCTGGTGACGCTCGGACCGCTGGCCCTACTGCAGTCGACCTGATTCCTCAGTGCGCCCAGCGATCAAGGTTGGTCTGTCTACGGCTTCGGTCTATCCCCTGAGGACCGAAGCGGCTTTCGAGTGCGCTGCCGAGTTGGGCTACGACGGCGTGGAGCTGATGGTCTGGGCCGAAGCAACCAGCCAGGACATCGGCGCCGTATCCCAGTTGTCACGGCGATACAACATGCCGGTGCTGTCGATACATGCGCCTTGCCTCTTGATTTCGCAGCGGGTCTGGGGTGCTGACCCGATACCGAAGCTGAACCGCAGCGTGCAGGCCGCTGAACGCCTCGGCGCGCAGACCGTGGTGGTGCACCCGCCGTTCCGCTGGCAGCGCCGCTATGCCGATGGATTCCACGATCAGGTGGCCTGGTTGGAGGAGCGCAGCGACGTGCATGTCGCGGTGGAGAACATGTTCCCGTTCCGCGCGGACCGCTTCTTCGGTTCTGGTCTGCCGTCGATCGAGCGGATGCGCCGCCGCGGTGGGCGGCCGGGCGCGGGCGTGTCGGCATTCGCTCCGTCCTATGACCCGCTCGATGGTGACCACGCGCACTACACCCTCGACCTCTCCCACACCGCGACGGCGGGAACCGATGCTCTGGATATGGCCCGCCGGATGGGCCCTGGACTGGTGCATCTGCACCTCTGCGACGGCAACGGCGCATCCACTGACGAACACCTGGTGCCCGGGCGTGGAACACAGCCCACTGTCGAGGTGTGTCAGATGCTGGCCGGCAGCGACTTCACCGGTCACGTCATCCTTGAGGTGACGACCTCGGGTGCACGCAACAAGGCCGAACGCGATGGCTTGCTGAACGAGTCGCTACAGTTCGCCCGCACCCATTTGCTGCGCTGAGAGGTCCTTCATGAATTCCGCGTCGACACCGCTGTTCTCCGAGGCGATGGTGCTGCGGCCGGTGCAGGACCGGCCCGGTGAGTTCGAGGGAAATCTCAACGAGCACTGGACGATCGGTCCGAAGGTGCACGGTGGGGTGATGGTCGCGTTGTGCGCCAAGGCCGCCCGCGAGGCCTACGCCGAGCAGGGCGTCAGCGCCCAGCCGGTGGCGGTGTCGGTGAACTTCTTATCAGCCCCGGATCCGGGGCCGGTGCATCTTGTGACGACGATGCGCAAGAAGGGTCGGCGCATCGGACTGATCGACGTCGAACTGATCGCCGGGGAGCGGACCTGTGTGCACGCGGTGGTCACGCTGTCGGATCCCGAACACACCGCCGATCCGTTGCTCTCGGACAATCCGGTGACGCCTCTGATGAGTCTTGAGCCGCCGGCCGAGGTGCCACCCATCGGTCCCGGCCATCCCGGTGCCGAGATCAATAACCTCGCCCGCGGCTGCGATATCCATCCGTCGGTAGCGGAGTCCGCTTCCACAGACGAGTCGCCGGTGTTCATGATCTGGGTGCGCCCCAAACAGGACCGGGTCGACGAGTTGTTCGCGCTGATGTGCAGCGACATCTCACTGCCGGTGCCGTTCGCCATCGGCCGTCGCGGTTGGGCGCCCACTGTGCAACTCACCGCCTATCTGCGCGGCTTGCCGGCCGACGGCTGGCTGCGGGTGGTCTGCACGACCACGCAGATTGGTCAGGACTGGTTCGATGAAGACCACACGGTGGTTGACAGCACCGGCCGCATCATCGTGCAATCCCGGCAACTGGCACTGGTTCCCGGTCGGTAGGGTTTTCCGCTATGGCCAGAATCGCGATCATCGGTGGCGGCAACATGGGCGAAGCTCTCCTCGCGGGACTGCTTCGGGCCGGACGTCAGGTCAAGGATCTGGTGGTGTCCGAGAAGTCCGCTGAGCGGGCGACCTACCTCTCACAGACCTACTCGGTGCAAGTCGCGGCAGTGGCCGACGCGGTGGAGAATGCGGCGTTCGTGATTCTTGCGGTCAAACCCGCCGATATCGAGTCCGTCATCGTTGAAATCGCAAACGTCGCAGGCAAAGCCGAGAGCGACGCCGTCGAACAGGTGCTGGTGAGCGTGATCGCCGGCGTCACCACCGGCTTCTACGAGTCCCATCTGCCCGCCGGCTACCCGGTGATCCGGGTGATGCCCAATGCTCCGGCTCTGGTCGGCGCCGGGATCACCGCGCTGGCTAAAGGACGCTTTGCCACGCCCGACCAGCTGGCGGAGGCAGCGGCGTTGTTCGAGTGCGTCGGGGCCGTCCTGACGGTCTCGGAGGCTCGGCTCGATGCGGTCACGGCGGTCTCCGGATCCGGGCCCGCATACTTTTTTCTGTTCGTCGAGGCGCTCGTGGATGCCGGGGTTGCCAGCGGTCTGAGCCGTGCGGTGGCCACCGAATTGGCGGTGCAGACCATGGCGGGCTCGGTGGCGATGCTGTTGGAACGCACCGATGCCGACAGCGCCGCCGCAGCAGGTAGGCCCGACACCACGGCGGCCGAGCTTCGGGCATTGGTCACCTCGCCCGGCGGTACAACCGCGGCTGGCCTGCGCGAATTGGAGCGCGGGGGGGTGCGTGCGGCTGTTGCCGCCGCCGTCGAAGCCGCAAAAACCCGCTCTGAGCAGCTAGGAATTACATCAGAGTAGTTCAAGTTTTTTCCAACTGATTAGCCAACACCCGTCGCAGGAACCCCATTGGCCACGCTATTCTCCTCGTGTAAGCGCGGGTGGAGCCAGCGGTGGGGAAGCCGCTGGAACGCCCCGTGCCTGACGGAATGGGTAGTGATGACGTCTATGAACGGGCCATCGGCGCGGGATGCAGCGGCCGGGAAATCGGCGCGCGACGCCGGTGCGGCTGACGGCCAACCGGTCACGAGAACTCAGTTTCTCACTGTCGCCGAGGTGGCCTCGCTGATGCGGGTCAGCAAGATGACGGTGTACCGATTGGTGCACAACGGTGAACTGCCCGCCGTCAGGGTGGGTCGCTCGTTCCGAGTCCACGCCAAAGCCGTCCACGATCTGCTGGAGACGTCGTACTTCGACGCCGGCTAGCCGGACCGCCGGATCATCCGGTTTTCGTTCCGCGCGTCCGCTTGGGTAAGGTAGCCGAGACACAGGCAGGCCCGGTATGAAGCGGGCATTGGGTACTTGAGGCAGCGGAGTTCATGGGTTCAGTAATCAAGAAGCGGCGCAAGCGGATGTCCAAGAAGAAGCATCGCAAGTTGCTGCGTCGTACCCGGGTCCAGCGCAGAAAACTCGGCAAGTAGCCGCCACGGGGGCCGGCCCCCGGTCTCTCCACCGCGCGTTCCGTCGATTCGGCCGATAGGCTGATGGCATGGAGACCGGCGGCCCCGGCACCGATGTGCCGGATTTCCCCAAAGTGGTGCTGGTCACTGGTGCTTGTCGCTTTCTCGGCGGTTATCTCGTTGCCCGGTTGGTGCAGAACCCGCTGATCGATCAGGTCATCGCCGTCGACGCGATCGCTCCCAGTAAAGATCTGCAGCGGCGGATGGGCCGGGCCGAATTCGTACGCGCGGACATCCGGAACCCGTTCATCGCCAAGGTGATCCGCAACAGCGACGTCGATACCGTGGTGCATGCAGCCGCCGCTTCCTACGTGCCGCGGTCCGGCGGGCGGGCCACCCTCAAGGAACTCAACGTCATGGGTGCCATGCAACTGTTCGCGGCCTGCCAGAAGGCGCCTTCGGTCCGGCGGGTCGTCCTGAAGTCCACCTCGGAGGTCTACGGATCACACCCGCACGACCCGGTTGTCCATACCGAGGACGGCAGCAGCAGGCGTCCGCCCCGCGAAGGCTTCGCCCGCGACAGTGTGGATATCGAGGGGTACGCCCGCGGGCTGGGTCGGCGTCGGCCCGATATCACCGTGACGATCCTTCGGCTGGCAAACATGATCGGCCCCGCGATGGATACCGCACTGGCGCGGTATCTCGCCGGGCCGGTGGTGCCCACCGTCCTGGGCCGTGACGCCCGACTGCAGTTGCTACATGAGCAGGACGCACTGGGTGCACTCGAACGGGCCACCATGGCCGCTGTTCCGGGCACCTTCAATATCGGCGCCTCGGGGATCATCATGATGTCGCAGGCGATCCGTCGGGCCGGCCGCCTCTCGCTACCCGTACCGACATTCGGTGTCGGGGCGGTGGACTCGGTGCGCAAAGCGACGATGAACAGCGAGCTCAATCGCGACCAATTGGACTATCTCAGTTACGGCCGCGTGATGGACACCACCCGTATGCGCACCGATCTGGGTTTTGAGCCGAAGTGGACGACGCTTGAGGCTTTCGATGACTTCGTCCGCGGACGGGGCCTTACGCCCATCATCGACCCGGGCTGGGTAGGCTCACTGGAGAGCCGAGCGCTCGCGGTGGCACAGCGGTGGGGGAGGTGACGGATATGGTCGGCGATTCGAAAGCGAAAGTCATTCCCCTGCATGGTGATCCAAACCGCGCAGGTTCACGGGCCTCACAGCGTGCCGCTGCCCCCCGTCGGCATCCATCGGCATTGCCGAAGCCGCCAACCGGCACGGCAGAGGAAATCGACGCAGTCATCCGTGAGTTCGAGCAGCGCCGCCAGGCCGCGACTGAGCCCGCCGTCGCCGGCGATCTGGCACAACGGATCACCGGGGTCGCCGATTTCATTCGCAAGCGCCTCACCGGTGACTACACCGTCGACGAGTTCGGCTTCGACCCGCAGTACAACGATGCGGTGGTTCTGCCCGCGCTGCGGTTCTTCTATGAAAAATGGTTCCGCGTCGAGGTGAGCGGTATCGAAAACCTGCCGGACACCGGTGCGGGCCTGGTGGTCGCCAACCACGCCGGCACGCTGCCGTTCGATGGTCCGATGTTGTCGGTCGCCGTCCGCGATCACCACCCCGCTCACCGCGATCTGCGACTGCTGGCCGCCGACATCGTCTTCGACATGCCGGTGATCGGTCCGGTCGCCCGCAGGGCGGGTCACACCATGGCCTGCACGACCGATGCCAACCGATTGCTCGCCGGCGGCGAACTCACCGCTGTGTTTCCCGAGGGATACAAGGGTTTGGGTAAACCATTCCGGGACCGCTACAAGCTGCAACGCTTCGGCCGAGGTGGGTTCGTTTCGGCTGCGCTACGCGCCAAGGCGCCGATCATCCCGTGCTCGATCGTCGGCTCGGAGGAGATTTACCCCATGCTGGCCGATGTCACACTCTTGGCACGGGTGCTCGGTATCCCGTACTTCCCGATCACCCCGCTGTTCCCACTGGCCGGCCCCATTGGCTTGGTGCCCTTGCCGTCGAAGTGGCATATCGCGTTCGGAACGCCGGTCGACACCGCCGACTACGACGAGACGGCGGCCGACGACCCGATGGTCACCTTCGAGATCACCGATCAGGTGCGCGAGACCATTCAGCAGACGTTGTTCGCGCTACTGGGTCAGCGCCGCAATACTTTTTTCGGCTGATCAGCCGGCGTTCTGTCGGGCCTGTGCTCGCGCGGCGATTGCCGCGACCAGGGCGTCGTCCTCGGCGCCGGCAGCCTCGCCGATCATCGTCACGATGGTGGTCATCACCGGTTCGCCCTCGGCATCGGTGACCTCGCTGCGCATCTCGATGATCACCGTGCCGTGCGACTCCAGCACCGAATCCAGCCAGGTTTCGAAATACAGCTTGTCGCCGGCGAATATCGGCCGATGAAACAGAATCTTCTGGTCGCGGTGGATGACCCGGGACAGGTTGATCCCGACGTCGAACTGTTTGAAGATCTCCAACTGCACCTGACGGCCCGCCACGGCGATGAAGGTCAGCGGCGCGACGACGTTGGGATAGCCGGCGGCCTTCGCTGCCTCCTCGCTGAAGTGCAACGGGTCATCGGACTGGACCGCTTTGGCGTACTCGCGGACTTTCTCGCGGCCGACCAGGAAATAGTCGTGGTACCGATAGTGGGTCCCGATGATGTCGCTGGCAAAAGACATTGCCGGAGCCTATCGCGTTCGGCTTTTCCCCCGCATCAATCGTGCTCGTGCCGTCGAGACACGGCCGCGGCGACCGCACCCCCGACCGCCCCCAACGCGAGTGCCGACGGGACGCCGATGCGAGCCGCTTTGCGGGCGGTGCGGAAATCGCGTATCTCCCAACCTCGTTCGCGGGCCAACTCCCGCAGATCGGCGTCAGGGTTGATGGCGACCGCGGTGCCCACTAGCGACAGCATCGGCACATCGTTGTAGCTGTCGGAGTAGGCGGTGCAACGCTTGAGGTTGAGGCCCTCGCGGATCGCCAGCGCCCGCACCGCGTGCGCCTTGCCGAGCCCGTGCAAGATGTCGCCAACCAGGCGTCCGGTGAACACGCCGTCGACCGACTCGGCGACGGTGCCCAACGCTCCGGTCAGACCGAGGCGCTCGGCGATGGTGGCCGCCAGCTCGTACGGCGTCGCGGTAACCAACCAGACCTGCTGTCCGGCGTCGAGATGTATCTGCGCGAGCGCCCGGGTGCCGGGCCAGATCTTGTCAGCGATGATCTCGTCGTAGATTTCCGAACCCAGCGTCGCCAGCTCCGCAGTCGGACGGCCTTCGATGAACGCCAGCGCCTTGCGCCTGCCTTCGGCGACGTCGTCACTGTTCTCCCGCCCGGTCAGCTGGAATTTGGCCTGGGCGTAGATGAACTTCCACACCTCGCTATAGCGGAAATACTTGCGTGCGGCCAGCCCCCGGCCGAAGTGCACCAGGGATGATCCCTGCACCAGCGTGTTGTCGACATCGAAGAAGGCGGCGGCCGTCAAATCCGCCGGCGGCGGACCGGGTACGCCAACCGATTCGGTCTCGTCCTCCCGCTCACCCATGCGGCTAAGCCTATCCAGCGGATGCGACACTAGGTCTATCGAGGGGATGCGACATTGGGCCTATCCAGGGGATGCGACATTGGGCCTATCCAGCGGATGCGACACTGACCCACGATGGCTCCAGCACATGTCGAACTTCTCACCCGGGACGGGTGCGGGATCTGTCGACGCGTTCACGACCGGCTGGCTGAGCTGGCTGCCGAACTGGGCTTCGAGCTGTCTAGCACCGACGTCGACCATGTCGCCGAGGCGGGCAACCCCGCACTTCGGGCCGAGTTCGGTGATCGTTTGCCGGTGGTATTGCTCAACGGCCGCGAGCACAGCTATTGGGATATCGACGAGGCCCGCCTGCGGGCCGATATCGCAAAGCTGTGAGCTCGGGTCACAATTTGGTGAGGGCGCTGCGAAGCCATTACCGTGGCAAGTAATTTCTCTCCCGGGACTTACCACCGGAGCAGCACCACGAGCAGCGAGGGAGCGGGCCAGGTGATCGTGCCGTGAGCGTCCTGTTGTTCGGGGTTTCTCATCGCAGCGCACCGGTCGCTGTCCTTGAGCAGCTCTTCGCGGATGAATCTGATCAGACCAAGCTCGTCGAGGGGCTGCTGCAGGCGCCGCTGGTGACCGAGGTCATGCTGCTGTCGACCTGTAATCGTGTTGAGGTGTACGCCGTCGTCGACGCCTTTCACGGCGGCCTGTCGGCGATCGGGCAGGTGCTGGCTGAACACGCCGGCATGTCAATGGGTGAGCTCACCAAACATGCCTACGTCCGCTACAGCGAGGCCGCCGTGGAGCACCTCTTCGCGGTGACCAGCGGTCTGGACAGCGCGGTGATCGGTGAACAACAGGTTCTGGGACAGGTTCGCCGGGCCTATGCGACGGCGGAGGCGAACCGGACCGTGGGTCGTGTTCTGCACGATCTGGCTCAGCGGGCGCTGGCGGTGGGCAAGCGGGTGCACTCCGAGACCTCCATTGACGCCGCGGGTGCCAGCGTGGTGTCGGTGGCCCTGCACGTTGCCGCGGAGCGGCTGTACCGTCCCGAGCGCGGTCCCTCCTACACCGCCCTGGCGGGACGAACCGCAACGGTGATCGGTGCCGGATCCATGGGCGCCCTGACGGCCGCACACCTGGTCCGGCTCGGGGTGAGGCAGATCAACGTCGTGAATCGCTCCTTGCCCCGGGCGCAGCGGCTGGCGGAGATCATCGCCGAGCAGGGCGTCAGCACCCAGGCGATGACACTCGATCAGCTGCCGGCTGCGCTGGCGACGGCCGATCTGGCGGTCAGCTGCACCGGTGCGGTCCGACCGGTGGTGACCCTGGCTGATGTCCACCATGCACTGGCCACAGCCCCCCGCGACGAACTCGCTCAACCGCTGGTGATGTGTGATCTCGGCATGCCGCGCGATATCGACCCCGCCATCGCCGGATTGCCCGGTGTGACGGTCATCGATATGGATCGGGTACAGCGCGAACCGTCGGCCCGGGCCGCCGCGGCCGATGCCGAGGCTGCCCGCAGCATCGTCGCCGCCGAGGTTGCTGCGTATCTGGCCGCCCAGCGCATCGCCGAGGTCACCCCGACCGTGACGGCGCTGCGGCAACGGGCCGCTGACGTTGTTGAGGCTGAGTTGCTGCGGCTGGAAAACCGGTTGCCCGGGCTGGACGGCGACCAACGCGACGAAGTGGCCCGTACCGTCCGCCGAGTGGTTGATAAGTTGCTACACGCCCCCACAGTGCGAATCAAGCAACTCGCCGGCGCGCCCGGCGGCGATACCTACGCCGAGGCGCTGCGGGAACTATTTGAACTCGATCCTCAGGCCGTCGATGCTGTTGCTGCCGGTGAAATCGCCCTGCCTGCAATGGAATCCGATATCGGTCTACCTGACAGCGCCGAGTAGACGGCTTGGCCGTCAGCGACGATTCGGTGATCCGGATCGGTACCCGGGGCAGCCTGCTGGCCACGACGCAGGCAGGCACGATCCGCGACCAACTGATTGCAGGGGGTCACCGGGCCGAGTTGGTG
>Ga0164295_10000513_pt1 | contig 33140 bp, 23 predicted proteins | sample GEODES006metaG_FD_111798 | JGI IMG/M metagenome (GOLD analysis project Ga0164295, IMG submission 111798) | Oligotrophic lake water microbial communities from Sparkling Lake, Wisconsin, USA - GEODES006 metaG | ecosystem: Environmental > Aquatic > Freshwater > Lake | place: USA: Sparkling Lake... | reverse complement strand
TTTATTTGCAGTCGCCCGCTGATCTGTTTCCGCTTCGGTAAGCTCTTCTTCGATTTCATCCCCATATTCTCCTTCCTCATAATAATCATCTCCTCCTTCATCATCAGCCATTCTCTTTTATAGATATATAAAAACTGCGGGAAGCTTTCAATATTATTCATTGTATAGAATAGAGGATTTAAGTCATGTCTGGACTCTTATTTCAAGTAGGAGGAAAAGTAAGACGAGGACAACCACAGCAGCAAGGAGTTGGTAGAAGAGGAAATTCAGGTATTTATGCATCGTATAGTAGTCAAGTTAATAGTAAAAATACTCTTGGAGAAGTTGCATCTCTTTTACAGGAATTATATAACAAGGTTACGTGGTGTCCTGCAGGAAAAACAAAGCCAAATATACCTGTTTTGAACGGTACTTTGCAACAAGCAAAAGATACTGCGCGAAAATATATTTCAACATTACGAAATGTTTGTCCTGAAACTGGAAGCACTGGAAGCAGTGGAAGCAGTGGAAGTACGGAACAAAAATTTCCGGATATAACAGCACTTGATGTAGATACCTTGTATAAAAAATTAGATAAAAAATTAAGTGAATATGATACAACCTTGACGGAATTGGAAACACAGATTGATACAAGTAATAGTGGGGCTAAAACTGCATTACCATCAACGACTCCTATACCTGTTGCTTCTCAAGGAAAACCATTATCATCAGAGGATCAAATTATTAAAGATCGATTAAAATCCTATGATGAGCGAATCCGTACCTTACAACGGGATGTAGGAACCTTGAAGGAAGAAGTAAAAGCAATTGTATCGTTTGTACAAAAAGGATCCAAGGAAACAACCCCCTTTATTGCCAATTATTACAAAAGTCTTCTTGCCATTCAAAGTTCCTTAACTGGAATTGTAAGTACAGATACAACAAGTTCCTATTTTCCAACTGGACGGGAATCCGATGATCGGTTAGGACGATTAGCAAAAGATGTAACAGGACGCCTTATTTCATTAAAATTAGATCTTAAATATGCTGATAAAGATGCAGCAAAAGCACAGAAACAGAAAGAAGCAAATCTTCCTGCAGTAGATGTATATTTCATTACAAAGACAGATATACAGGATCAATCCGCATTAAAAGAGTATTTAACATCTTCCAAGCCGTATTATTATTTTGATATTGAGGGATCTACGTATGTTATCGGTGATTCTATTATTCATAATAAACTACCAGGAACTATAACAGCAGTAACTGGAACAACCTATACAATTGCATATGATGATACATCTAAAACAGCACCAGCAAATATTGCTGAAAAAGATCTTACCCCTACGGATATTTTAAAACCCACAGGTGTATATCGACGTTATCGTGAAAAGGATACTTATCGTTCTATTGAAGCGATCAATGGAGCTGGTTTTTTAGAAGTTGTAAAACAATATACACGAATCAAAAGTACACCTGGTATAACAGAAGAAGATATTTTTACATTTGAACAGGATATTTGTCAGTATTTATTTCGATTACCAAAAAATACAACTACATTTTCCTTTAAAGATATTTTAACATCAGAATCAATTCAACAGCAACTATCTTATTTAGCAGTGATTCATCAAATGCACTTTATTGGAACCTTATTAAAAAAGCAGACAACACCGATTCAGGCATCCATAAATCCATCAGGAACAGATGATGCAGAAGAAGCTGAATTAGACAAAAATAAAAATGAAACGGAACAACATGTGAAAGATTTACTAAATAATATTAGTAATATAAAGATAGATCTAAATACAAAAAAGAATGACTTAGTTTATGCACAACAAAAAATTAAAGAATCAAATATTCCAACACAATCTTGGTCCGAGTATATGTCAAAAACTCCAACTATACATAAAGAGAATAAAGATGCAGAAGCTGCCATTAAAGACTACGAAAATCGAATCAAAGGGTATAAAAAAGAACTTGCTCCTTATAAAACACAAGTCAATGGATATGAATCTGAAAAAAATAAATTATTAAAAACAATACAAGCAAATATAACGGATCGAAATAAAGTAAGAAGTCTTGTAGAACAAAAAGGAACTATTCAAAAAAATATAGATAATCTTACAAATGGAGAGATTGCGCGATTAGAGAGTGCAATTAAGATGAATAATGATGCTATGAATGGTTTGATAAATACATATATGACAAATGGATTATTTATTGGGTTTTTTAAACTGCAAGAAATCTGTTTGGAGGAAATAAAAAAACTAGAGGAAGATATATCAAACTATGAGTCAGAATTAACTGATTCTCAAATATTTGCTCAGCAAGCATCTGACATATTAGACGAATTTAAAAAACAAAATAATACTGAAAATGAAGTCTATATAGTTCCTGAATTTCATCCTGTTAGCACCAGTGGCATGAATAGTATTGATGATGCATTAAAACGAATGTTTGTGAAAAAATATAAATATACTGAATTATTTAATTTATCTGATACAATAACAATTACAGATATAGATTCAATTAATGCATGTATTAAACTTTTATTCAAATATGCACACAATCCTACCTTCTCAATTCAAACACTCGAAAAGGTACAAACGATGCTTCAACCAGATGCAGGTCCAAGTGTCATTCTACCACCTCCAGGTGTTTCTGAAACAGAAGCTGCTTCAAAACCAGGAACCACGAAGAAACTGACAGAAAAAGATATTGATCTTGAAAAAGAACAAACTCAACTATATGGAACTAATAAAGAAGAAGAATATATAAGACAACTACAAAGTACAATTATTCAATTAGCACATGTCTTTTTAGTAGGACAAGAATCCTTTCTTGCAGAAGCAGGAATTGAAAAAGGAAAAGAAACAAAAGATCCTAGTGTTATTAATAAGATTGATAGTGCAACACAACGAGCAATTGCATCTCTTCGTACAGATTCCAGTAAAAGTGCATATGATAAAAAACTTGCAGAAACGAGATATGCACAGATTAAAGATCTCATCAATCAATACAAGCGAGTAAAGATTGATACATTATAATTTCTATAGAATTAGTAGGATGATTAATTCTCTTGATGCATATGGATTAGAAGGATGCTATGTTATTTGCTCCAATGTCTATGATGTTCCTGACTGGAATGATCTCCATATACTTGAAGTTTATAAACAGCAGATATACAAGATTGTACCCCCCTTACATGGCATAGAGGTTCTATATGAAATGGGACCGGTCTTGGCAGCTGGAACTTATGGCACAGTATATCATGCCAAACGTACCCGATTAGCAAAATCTCATAATATTGTGATTAAACAACATGAAACCTCCTCCCTACATGAAGCCATACTCCATGCCATTGTTCATAAAACATTTACCAATCTTGGATTAGGATTTGCCATTCCTGAATTGTACGAAGTGACAAGTAAATCTGATCATGCACCAGTTCTTTGTATGGCAATGGAATGGGTACCAGGATCCACTCTTTTGGATTATTTTCATATCTATTTTACAAAGATTACAAATGCAGCAATCCATACAACTCTACCAGACTCCTTGCAAAAAGCGCGTGCAAAAAACGATGCTCTCTTATTAGATGTCTTAGTTCAAGTTGCAATTTATTTAACCATCTTACAAAAGAAATTGCAATTTCATCATCGTGATTTGAAAGTAAACAATATTTTGATTCGCCATACCTCGGCGCGGAGCCGATTCATATTGCGACGATTGGATCATCCGCTTCTGATAAAACCTTGGGAATGTCACCATGATGTAGTGGTCATTGATTTTGGATTTTCCTGTATGATGGGATCGGATCCGTTTGAAGCAGGAACCTTTTTTAAAGCATATTCTCCATCCATTAATCATGGACGAGATTTAGCCCTTCTTATATACTCGATTCATGCATTTTTTCCACTCGATCAATATATTTCTCCCAAACTCTACACCTTCTTACAATCCTGTATGAAGATTCCAATGGAAGGAACAACCGTACAATTATTACATGGAATTCAAACAAATGGGACTCCTTGTTTACCAGGATCTACAGTTCCCTTTGATGAAGGAATTTACCACTTCTTACAAAAGAATTCCATTGATCTTTCAAGTTGTGACCCCTCTACCTTCTTAAAGGATGTCAACACTATACTCTATTAAAATTGATACCCAGCCTTTCTTTGTTGTATATTACAACTAAGATAGAATGGCAACCTTACAATCTTTTCTCGACTCTCATCGAGTGGAAAAAGGAAGTGAATGTAATTTTACAGGCATGGGAAAGGATACGGGATCGTATTATATTTCTGATGCCGAACTAGATCCCTTTCTGGAACTGATGCATACCTCCATCTTTGGATCGCATCGATCGTGTTCGATTGTGGAACGACATCGTGAAAATGGTCCTATTTTGATTGATCTTGATTTTCTCTATGAACCTGAAGATCGTCCGTTAGAACGTCGCTTTACAACCGAACAAATTCATTCCTTTGTCTCTGCCTATGTTGCAGCGCTAGCACGATTTGTAGATCTTACCGAACTTCCTCATAATTTGAGCTTTTATATATTGACCCGTCCAGGACCTGTGTATGAAGGGAAGAAACATAAGGATGGAATTCATATTCAATGTCCCAATATAACCACAGATCCCAAACTTCAATTTGCGATTCGTGGCTATCTATTAGATAATAATATTATTGAAACAATCTTTGGCGATACAAATAATACAAAAGATGCGACAGATTGCTTTGATGTATCGGTCATTTATCGAAATGGTTGGTATCCGTATGGCGCAGGGAAACCGAATGTGGCTCCTTACAAAGTTCAAGAAGTGATTGATATTCCTCGTGAGGAGTTACTTGGTGTTGCTCTTGCAGATTTACCAGAAGCTATTTCGAATGCAATGGAAGAGGGCGAAGCGCCCAAGACGGCTCTGGATATTATTAAAACATTATCCATTCGAAGGAATCATACTGAAAAGACACCTCTTGTTATGCGAGAAGAAACAGCTGCGGAATATCGAAGTTTGATGAATGCATGGGGGCATGGAAAAGCCGCTCCCATTCGAACGATTCATTCCGCGCCGGCAGCAGTGCTTCGGCATGAACCACATGAGGATAGTGCCTCAGATGCAGGAAGTGAACCTCTTGGAACCCCCACGAGTGAAGATGAGATTCGATTTGCCTATCGATTGGTGAAAGAATGTCTGGATCCTGAACGTCGATGTGGCGAATATATGGATTGGATTATTCTTGCTATCTGTTTGAAAAATATTTCAGATAGCGAAGAATCATTCTTGACCTGGTGTCATATTACACGCCGTGTGAAGCCGCATCATAAAAAGGCGACCTATTCTGAACCTGAATTAAAAACAAAATGGAATAAGGTAACAGCTGGAAGACATGATCATCCTGTTCGTATTGCATCCTTGCAATATTGGGCAAAGATGGATAATTTCGAAGCCTATGACGCTATTTTGAGCGAATCAATTCGTGATTGGATTATTGCCTCTGCCTCTGACACGCATGTGAATGTGGCACGATGTGTACATAAACTTTACAAAGGTGAATTTTGTGCTTCCTTGGGTGCCAAGCGTGGTGCTCCTGAATGGTTTCAGTTTGTTGGACATAGTTGGAAGCATCTTCGCTCTCCCAACGTTCTTCGTGCAAGACTGAGTAGCGAAGTATGGAAACAATATATGAAAGCCGAACAACATATTGGAAATATTATGATTTCTTGTAAGGAGGAAGAACGAGAAGGATGGGAAAAGAAACGCAAATTTATTGGAAAGATTCGAACCAAATTGGAGAACAGTGGATTCAAGGATTCCGTTCTCAAAGAATGTGCAGAACAATTTTACGATGAAGAGTTTATTCAAAAATTAAATACCAATCCCATTTTGTTGGGAGCCTCCAATGGAGTCTTAGAACTTCGTCATTGGGACGATGAAGATAAAACAGGTTCACCAAGAGTCCTCTTTCGAGACGGGCGACCAGATGATTATATTAGCTTTCAAATGGGTCGATGTGAGTCTGAATTAGGCGCAATTCCTTATGAACCCTATGATCCCACAAATCCATCTCCTGTCCATAAACAAATTATTAAATCTATAAAGATGATTTATACAACTGAGAAAATGTTTCTATATGTTATGACATTGAATGCATCCTGCCTAGAAGGGGAAAATCGTGAACAACGCTTTTACTTTGCGGTGGGACGTGGCTCCAATGGTAAATCAATTATGCAAGCATTGCAACGTCTCGTCTTTGGAGATTATGCCACCTCCTTACAAACAACTGCCTTGACACGAAAGCGTCCTGATAGTGGTGCTGCCAATCCAGATATGATTGTGACCAAGGGTAAGAGGTATATTTATGGTGGTGAACCAGATAACGGAGAAAAGCTCAACTCCGCTCGTATGAAACAACTGAGTGGAGAAGATATTGTAGAAGCGCGAGGCTTGTTTAGTGATCAAGAAAAATTCAAGATGATGGGCAAGATTATTCTTGCCTGTAATGATCTTCCTCCTGTGAGTTCCATGGACGATGGTACCTGGCGACGTATTCGTGTGATTACGCATGATAGTACCTTTGTAGATGCAGACAAGCCAGAAGATCCAGAGCATCATATTTATCACAAGGATCTTGATCTGAATGAGAAGATGAAACAATCTTCTTGGAGGATTGCGTATTTTGGTATATTAGTCTATTATTATGAGACATACTATCTGAAATTCGGACTCCGAGAACCAGAGAGTGTGAAAGCTGCTAGTCAGAAATATAAGGAAGAAAATGATACCTTTAGTGGCTTTGCAAGTGATAATCTTGTGGTAGAAAGTGGTGCAGGTCCTTTAAAACTTGCAGACGTGCTAAGTCGTTACAAAGAGTGGAAACGTACCATGCCAGGAATTACGGAAATGAAGAAAGCTATGATTGTAGAACGAATGAAAGGAATTTCCGCACGTGGATCCACTGAAATGGAATTCAAAGGAGTTCGACTTCGAGAGGAATCTGAAGATTCAAGTGGAGCAGTAATTGCGAGTCCCACCCTTTCCCATCTATTATAATCCAAGTCCGTAATCTTTTGATACAGCACAAAAATAAGCTCCTGCTGCAGCACCTCCTAGCATCAATATAATTCCTGTTATTAATAGAGAAAGAGACACTGTATTTTTTAATTGTAAATAGAGAACCGCGGATAAAGAAATAAAAAATAAACTATAAAAAGTTAAAAAGGAATATCCAACACCATTCTGTAAATTGGTTGCACCAAAGGGACCTGTATTTGATAATTCTGGAATAGAATTTGATGTTTGATTTATAATATTTGAATAAGTTTGTATCTTTTGTAGTAAACTAGTATTTTCTTTATTTGTGGACTCGAGTTGATTGGTCAGAATTGTTTTATAATCATTTAATGGTTGAGTTGCCGCAATTAATGCTTTTGTACTTGAAAGAAGGGATGTATACAATGCAACCTGATCATTAAATTTTGTTTGAAGTGTATTTGCAATGGTTTTACGTTGTGTAACCGGATCTGGAATCGGTTGCAAGATTTGATCTGGAGCGGGATATTGCGACGGATTCTCCTTAGAACATGTTTCGTATGCACTTGTCGTATTTGCCATAGTAATTTTTGCAGCAGTATAATTATTTTTAGCAATTGTGCAAGGTGGTACTACTAATGCTGCTGCTGCTGCTGCTGCTGCTGCTTGTCTTTGTTGATTTTGTTGTTCAAGTAATTTCCTTATTTGTTCCATAATAACTCCTATTTAGTAGACTCAAAATTAAGTCGGTATAGGAGGGGGGAGAGGAGGAGGAGTAGGACAGGAGTTTGTCGGGACACTTGTACCCGTTTGATATGCTGTTGCTTGAGCATTAATATTATTAAAGACACCTTGCATTTTTTGTTGGATTGATTCTGCATTTTCTGTAATAACATCGGGAATGATATTTTTCAGATCAATCACATAATTTCCTTGTGCATCGCAATGTCCATTGGTTTGTTTGGCACCGCCTTCTTCAGCAGGGAAAGAACGACGGCTCCAGAGGCGTGTATCTCGTGTATGTTTTGTATAATTCCATCGACGATATCCTACATATGCTATAATGATGAATAATATGATTGAAAGACTGGAGGCAGCTGTCATGGAAATATATCCATTCTTTGCTAAAAAGAATGATAGAACTAGGACCAACATGGTAATAAACAGTATTTGGAGAATAAATAATGTTTCAAGTTTATTATTATATGCCCATTCATTAATCTCAAACTGTCGTCGCGTGAGTTTCTTATTGGTATCATTGCTAGCTTCATACTTTGTATTCACATCACGGATTACTTGTTGTAATTTATTAACATCGGAAGAGCGTGTTTGATAGAGCTGAGCATTATGATCCATATCCATATAACGACCCGTATCCACTAATGTTTTTTGAAACGCATCCTGTTTTCGTTGCAAGGTTTCTTTCATAAGTTTATCCACATTTTGTTTTATATAGGACTGGTAGGATGCAGGATCCGATTGAATATTTTGGGAAAATTCAATCTGTTGGAGTTCCTGAGCCGTCAAAACATTTTGTTGAGTTGTATTCATCCTTCTACTAGAGTGATCGACTTACAAAAAAGATCATTCCAATAGCAGCAATGTTTAACGCAATATACAGCCCAATCTGATTTGAAATAGCATTGTTTTTCTCTTTAGAAAATTCCATCATCTTTGTTTGTGTTAACACTGTTTTATCATCGCGTTGGATGCGATTATACTGATCTTGAAGACCGGATAGTTTCTCGCTAATGTCTGCATTCCACTTATTGATTGAATTTTTGTTGCTTTGAACATTCTTTGCACGCTCCTGTGATAAAGAATTCATGATTTCAATTAAACTATTCAATCGAAGATTCAATTGAGTCACCTTGCGAATCTTTGTAGATGCAGCTGCATTTCGAGATATATCACTAGAGGTTGCATCGGTTAAATATTCGGAAAGTGCTTGCTTATATTGACCTTGATAATAACAATATTCTGCTTGAATAATTGTAAATATTTTAGCATCAGTATTGATTCGTTCAGATAAGGTACCAGGACTGACTGCATAGGAGGTACTAGATGAAGCAGGAGGAAGAAGCCGTTTGGAACGAAGTGTAGTAATATAGGATTCCACTTGTGCAGCAGGGACGCGACCTGTGGTTGTATCGGGAGTAAAGGTGGTTGTGGAAATTCCTTTACTAGGATCAAAAGGGAGAGCTGGTGTAGGACATACCAAATTAGCGGACATCTCTTCTATTTCTAGAGGAGAAATCGTTTCGGCGTCCTCCTGTCATAGATGCGGGTATATTCATGTACATATATACAAAATAGGTAATTAATCCAATAGATAAGACTCCTAACAGAATTGTTGCAGTTGTATAGGTATAGAAGATTATATTTGTAATATTGCCACGTATTTTTGATTGTGCATGTTCAACATTTTGATTCACAATATCAAATTTCAGTTGCAAGGTAGATGTCTGCATGGATGTAGTTGATAAATTGGATAAAAACATTTGAGATGCAGACTTATTTGTATATTCAGGAGTTGTTGAAATGATATTTGATTGAAATTGTTTTAATAATCCGACTTGATTACTTAATCCATTAATCCAGTATACAAGTGCATTTGAATCCGTATTATTTGTTCCATTTATATAATTTGTATATGCAGATTGAAATTGAATCACTTGTGGGGGGGTATCTGGAAACGTCGTTGAAAAAGAATTTGAATCTCCCATTCTAACTATAAAAAAGATATTTTTAATAGTTAGAATTTATCATACTATATTTAAGGAGTGCAAATGCGATACATAGGATATTCGCCAATTGTGGGGGAAGGGCGTTTAATTTCCACAATTTCACCAGGAAGAAGTCCTAATATACGTGCTTGCACATCAAAATGGTACTTAATATGAGGGAGTTCCATCTTGGATTTTACAAGAAGTGTATCAAGAAGAGGTTCTACTTCTTCGGGAAGTACTTTACGATGAGGAGGAACCATACTATGATTGCTTGGATTTAACATGAGATGTCGAATATCAAAGAAGCTGACACGCTTTTTATTATCAATCCATTGGCGAATAGCAGTCTCATGAAAATTAATATGAAGGGGTTCATTGAGCAAAATAATTAATTGATCATTCTTACCAATCTCTTCGGGAAGAAAGTTAAGAAGTTTATCAAATTTGACTTTATCATTTAATTTATGACGAATAACACCCATCCAATATAGGACGTATGCTTTTTCATCCCCTGTCTTTGCAGAGACCTGAATCCGAAGTAATTCCAATTCAATTTCATCTTTGAGAGGAGCACTTGCTTTTGTAATCAAATCAGTTGGAAGTTCATTTTGAAATGGTTTTGTATCAAATCCACGTGTTTCTAACACCTCCAACACAATCGGTCGAGATCGTATGATTTTATCCAGGGCTTCTTTCATCTCTGTTCTTATATCAGAATCTTTGGTGCCCCTTAGGTATCATTTTTATTGGTATAACGTAAAAAAGGTCTGACCAGACAAAGCTCGCTGAACCCCGATAGACGCGGGTTAGGAGGCACATTTTCACATTTAGATACGGTACAATATGTATCTAGTACATAACTTGTACCAACTGTTTCTTATTTGTAAAAATATGGAATCAATTTTTTTCGAAAAAAGAGAAGAGCAGGGAGCAAAGCTCCCTGCTCTTCTCTTTTCACGAAGAAACAATTCCGTTGGGTATATCCGTCCCAAAGGGACGGATATTCCCTAGCAATTTTTTTCGAAAAAAAGAAGAAGTGAGCTTTGCTCTCTTCTTCTTTTTCATGAGAATCAATGATTTATCCAAGTTTCAACACCATCACTCGCTCTTGCCCATCTTCTTTTGTCTCTCCTGCTCCATTCCATGTAATTTTACGCCGAGGTTGAGGAGCTGCCCCTCCTTGTTGAGGACGAATTGTGAGAGTAGGAGGCGTTGCAGCAGCCTTCTCATCAGCTCCTGCAGCAACTGTTTCCACAGGTGCTGCTTCCGCAGCAACTGCAGGAGCTGTTTCCGCAGGAGCTGTTTCCGCAGGAGTTGCTTCTATAGGAGCTATTTCTGCAGATACTTCAGCAGGAGCTGAAGACATATCCTCAATTATAATGGTAGGACCTGTTTCTTCTTTTTTCTCAGTTGGAGGAGGGATTGTTGTTTCCAAGATTGCATTGGCTTTTGCAATGGCTTTCTCTTCCGCTTCAGCAACAGGTGCAGCAGCAGGGGTTGATTCGGATGTGAGTCCAATTGCTTTTTGAACTTGTTCAATTCCTTCTTCCACAAGATCTGAGGCAACATCTAGTAAGGTGGGTGCCTCTTCTGAAGAGTCTTCAGCTGATTCAGCAGCTTCTAAAGATTGAAAGGCTCGTCCATGTTTTCCTGTAATAACTCTCATATACATATTTCCATAGGTATTTAATTCCTGTTCAAGTAATTTATAAGTATAGGGGATTTCAATACGACTAAAGGATACGCGTGATTTTGTAATCGGTAATAATAATTGAAGAGTTTCTCGTGTATTTCCGCTAAAGTTTACAGGACCATCACACAGGGGGCATAGATATAGTTTGATACTTGGATTATAGATAGGAACGGTTCCACATCCATTACAAATCCATGCACTAGTTCCATCAGATCGTTTCATAAAAGATTCTTTCAAAAAGAGACTTGTTCCATGAGCAATGAGAATATCGCGTTCCATTTCACCAATGCGCATTCCTCCTTCATTGCTTCGACCGCCCGTTGGCTGATGCGTCTTTATTTCTTTTTTACCCTTCCCACGTGAATTGATCTTGTCTTCGGTAAGATGTTTTAATCTCATCAAATAGCAGGGTCCCATAAAAATAGAGGCTTCTATTTGAAGTCCTAATGGTCCTGAATAAAGAATTTCTTCTCCATGACGTTCAAATCCTTGCGCTTCTAATAAATCACCTACTGTTTCTAAGGTTGATTCACGATCCATAAAATTAGTTCCATTGATCTTTCCACCGGCAATTGCACCATATTTACAATAAATCTGTTCATAAAATTGCCCCACTGTCATACGACTTGGTATCCCCATAGGATTCATAACAATATCAGGAACAATTCCATCTGCTGTTCGAGGCATATCCACAGCATCCACCAACATTCCCATTGTACCCTTTTGGTGATGACGTGTTGCAAACTTGTCTCCTAATTCTGGAATGCGCATCTCTAACACACGAATCTTTACAACACGATATCCATTCGGTTGTAGTAATACTTCGACGCGATCAATGCGACCACGTGTAAAGACTTTATTGGTTACAGATCCATCTTTTACTTCCTGTTTTGGATCTTTCTTATCCAAGAGATACATTCCTACCAGAACAGTTTTATCCGTGATTTCCTCTCCTACACGAATAATCCCTCGTTCATCCAATTTAGTATAATCATAGCCAGGTCTGATATCACTCCACGCTTTAATATAGATTGGATTTCCAATCTTCTTTTCTATTTTAGTAATCTCATCCAATTCTTCGGTGAGTTCATAACTACGCAATGCCAAGGAATGAAACATACCCCGTTCCACACTAGTTCGATTAATAATTTCAGCATCTTCTTGATTATAACCATCCATACATGCTAATGCCATAATTACATTTAGCCCATATGGCATTTCTCCATTCCCGATTGCATCATAATATAAGGTTCGAACAAGAGGTGTTTCAGCCATACATGCCATTGACCCATAGGTATCAAATCGACTCTCATAATTTGTAGAATAATATCCAATTCCTTGTTTGGATTGAGCAGATGCCCACTGCCAACGAGGAGACATATTGTGATTTGCAAAAGGAAGCATATTTACCATTAATCCAGACATTACAGTGGGATGAATTTCTGCATGCGTATGTTCTGATTCTAATTGGGCATCCCCAGGTCCAAACCAGGATATATAGGCTTCATTAGATTCAAATAAATCAATATACTCAATTGCACCAATGTGAGGAGCTAATAACGTTTCATACTCTTCTAATGTTGCATCTTTCTTTTCAATCGGATCAAAGAAGGTAACACTTTCCAACCCTTTAATAGAAGCTGTACCAGGAAAGGTTCCAAGAAGAAGATCTCGCCAAGGTGGAAGTGATTTTCCTGTTTTTACAATCGCTGGCCACTTCTCTTGCCCTTTTCCTCCTCCTAAATGCCAGACAGGACGAAGAGGACGACCATCATCCATTGAAATATAAATGATTCGATCCATTGTTCGAAAGGAGATGGACGCCATAGGAGTTAAACATCCCGTCCATTTCATGTATTTTAACACACGAATTAACTGAATGGGTTCTTCTACAAATCCAATTGTTCCTCCATTTACCTGCACACGAATCCATTGAATACGAATATCGTTAGTACTGCTTGCAATAGGAAGAACATGTCCTTTGGTATATAGCCATTCCATCAAAGATGCTTTATCAGCTGAAATACTTACGGTTGCTAAAATAGCAAGATTCTTTGTAATTCCAATAGGAGCACCTGTCGGTCCTTCTGACGTACAAAAATACCCAAATTGACTCGGATGCAAATTACGAGGACCGCGTGATTTCATGGTTGTATCAAAATCTGCCACAGTACGACGAGTGTGAGAAAGGGTATCAAAAAAGGACAAACGTCCTAATTCTTGTATAACACCCACTTTTTCATCATAGGTAGACGTTCCCCATTTTCCTCGAAATCCTCGCAATAAATCTTTTTGTAAATCTGCAGCATTTGAATTTGTCAAAGAGGGTTGAATAAAGGTTCGTAAGGTTCCTGCCACAACTAAATCTTTAAAATGATCCCCCTGATACGATGTTTTATCGTATTTATATTTTGATTCAAGAGCTGTTAATACATTTTTTTTCCAATCAATCCAAATACTGGAAAAGAGTCCACGAATTAGCATTCCACTGCTGAGCAAGCGTTGATTTTTAATATCATCGCGATCTGTTTCTTCTTCCATTCCTAACTGCACGCGAACTGCTTTGCGCACCCACTCTGCTAAATATTGGGCTTTGGCAAGAGGACTATTTTCTACATGGGAAAAGACTTGGTCATTCAATAAATCTAATGTATATTCTTCGATAAATCCTTTTGTAGAAGTTCGAATAAATTGAATTGCTAAGGATCGATTATATACAGGATATGCATCGCCAATGGATTCATGTAGGAAGTTTTCAATCTGTTCTGCACCTGGTGCACTGCGATCTGGCACAATCATACGAACAATTTCTTCATCCGTTTCCACTCCAAATGCACGAAATAAAATAAAGACTGGAAAATGTCCATTCACTTGAGGAATAGATACGCGAATCACATTTTCCAAGTAAGAATTATTTGCAGTTCCATTTAATATATACAGCATAACACGGCGTGATACTTTCGTAATAGGATGTTGACAGGTAACACTTCCATAGACTTTGATTTTGGGATCATTTGTTTTCTTTCCTACATAAAGTGAGTTAAATGCTTGTTCTTGGCGTGTTACCAACACCTTTTCACTCCCATCAATAATAAAATATCCACCTTGTTCATTGCGGCATTCTCCCATTTGCATTAATAAGGCTGAAGGAGCACCATAGGTAGCACATAGTTTACTTTTTACCATAATAGGAATGGAAAAAAGTGGAATGTTTTCAAAGACTGAATCATATACCTTTTCCTCTCCAGACTCTTGTAAAATTGTATATCGAATCAAAATATCAACAGAGAAATTGACAGAATAGGTTAAATTCCATAGACGAGCATCACTTGGAAATAATCGACGAACTGTATTTCCTTGATGAAGTGTTGGAGCACTTGCATAAATTCCAGATCCATCCACTCCTCCAATGTATAGTTGAAGTTTATATTTATATTGTTTTTCTTTTGTTTTTGAATTGGTAATCGGTTCTGTAATAAATACAATTGGATTTTGATTGGCTATAAATTGGGGGAGTTCACGAAAGATATAGGCTTCATATGAATTCATATGATGATTTGTAAGAGATGTATTGGATGATTCAAAATATCGATGAAGCACAGAAGGAGCTAGATCTGCTAAAGATGGAATAGGAGGATCGGAACAGCTCATTCTTCTATTGATGGATACGATAAATCATAGTCTGATTTATCGTATCTATGTATAAAATCTTTATTTCCAAGGAGTAGGAATAACAAGTTGATTGATATCAGATCCAATTTTTGTTACAGTCATAGGATTCATCATACTTTTTGATTGAGTGAGTGACCATGCTGCTGCAGTGGGATCACTACTAGGTGCAGGTGTTTGTCCTGAATAGGCACCATACACTGTCTGAATTACACTCGGAGGAACCGTTGCCTGAAAGGGAATCTGTCCAATCGTTTGCAATAACGATCCACCCCCTTTTTGTTTTCGATTTTTACGCGTGGCGCGTCGACCTCCTCCCACCTTATTGGATCCCATTCCTTCAGGAACTGTCGGAAATCTCCATGCTTCAGTTCCTGCTGTTCTTGACATTCCTGAATTAAAATAGACATCTAAATCATGTTGGGATGGTTTATCCGTTGAAACATCTGTTGTAAAATGTCCATAGGTTGTGGCACTGGGGATACCGGGTCCCATCTGATAGGCTATGGGAGCCATTCCTCCTTTCTGCTTACGGTTCTTTCGTGTCTGTTTTTTTCCTTGTTTAAAATGACCTACAAACCCTTTTGCAGAGGTTGAATCTAATGCTCCATGAAACTGCTCCTTCCATAGTTTTTGAATTTGTTTTAATGCCTCTAGTTCTGTGGAAGAGGATTCGACGGCTGCTTTTGCCTTTTTTGTAAAATTAGCAAGATCTTCTTTTAACTCTTTAATTCCCATTCTACTCTTAGAGTAGTTTTTTCAAATTATAGAAAGGATCGAAGACGTTTTGCAACATTGGCACCCATAGTTGCAAATCCTGGACCTGCCTGAGGAATTGGAATGGATATAGGTGTACTAGATGTCAAACTATACACAATAATGGCAGTTGCAATAATTGCACCATAAAAATAATATCCAATATTCTGATAAAAATTCTCTAATATACCAGCAGTCCATGTATATTCGGAGTTATAAAATTGTGAATAATTTTCTTTTGCTACAAGAAATAGAATAATTGTACTTAAAATAGCAAGCATATAGGGAGTGAGACGCGATTCCAAAAGAAACGCAACTGCCACAAATAGGATCATTCCCAATATATAACATACGCTCGGAATTGTAAGTTCTACCATTTCTATACTGGGATTATACTTTTTCAATCAGATCCACATGGGTTAGATATATTATTCGACAACAATATCGTGTAATTTGTCTCTTCTTTAAGAGTTTGGATTCATTTGTTTCAGGGATTTCTTTCTTTCCATCAAAGCAAATTGGTTCTGTGCTATTTGTCCCATTCATCTCTCGTAATTCTCTTATAAAATCATCATACTTATCTCCAACAAGTTTTCCACATGTATGACAACGAATCGGTACTATCATTCTTTTAAGGGGTAAGAATCCCGGGATAGTTATATCTCAATTTTATTCTTTATGCGGAAAAGTAACTTAATTTCGTTCCATAGGAAGGATAGAAGACATGTCCTCCATCTTATTTTCCCGCGGTGTAAATACGCAAGCAGGAAATCCCGTGCGCAGTGAATTACGCAAACTTGAGAATCGTATTGTTGATTTGGAGAAGAAATTAGCCGCAATGATTACACTTGGTGGAACAACAGCAGCAGATGCAACCGCAGCAGCTGTTGCACCTCCTACCACTGCAACCCTTACAAATGTGGTTCTAACCTCCCGTCCTGCCCCTGGAACCTCTACCGGCGCCATTTTACGAGGTCGTTGATTTATGAATTATTAGCTTCTTCCCTACTGTAGTATCGACCCATCCACCGATTTCTATGATACCTGCATGGTGGCTGTCATGACATGTATTACACAAGGTCACTAAATTAGAATCCCTGTGTATATTTATACTATGATGAACCAATTTATGCTCCGATGCCTCTTTTTGGGGAATAATGTGGTGCGTTTCTAATCCTTTTTTAGAACCGCAGACCATACAGGTCGCTACCAACACCTCCGCATTGTAGCGACTCTCCCGGATGGACCCCTCCAACCGTTTTCGAACAGCATACGCTTTGGATAAAAATCCAGCATCCATATCCAATCCGCGACACACCTCCAACCCATATAAAGCACTTCCTGCACCTGTATGTAATTTGCGATCATACACCAAACAGCCACTTGCCACATCCGAGCGTACCATCAAATGGTAGGCTTGTACAAAATCAGAGACTGCTCTGATTTCAGGTAGATCCAATAATTCATGAAGGTGCGTGGCAAAGACAAAGTGTGATTTCTTATCCACCAAGGTTTGAATCCCTGCTGCTACAATTGCTGTAGCGCTAATCGTTTCTGTTCCTGAACAGAGCTCATCTCCCAACACCAGTGTTCCAGCGCCTGCTCCCTTTAAAATACTTCGAAATTCACACATTTCTACTGTAAATGAGGATTGTCCTGCCCATAGATTATCATTTCCTAAAATACGTGTATATACCGCAGAATAGGGTGCTAATTTCATCACTGTTGCAGGAACAGGAACACCTGCTTGCGCTAGTAAGACCGCTAATCCGATGGCTTTTGATAAGGAAGATTTTCCAGCTGCATTCACTCCATACAATAAGATTCCATTGATTGCAGAAGGAATCCCTTCTGTCGCGCATCCCAAGTGTAAGGTATGTGGAATATAGGGACTTCCTGTGCGAACTCGTTCAATAATGGGATGTCGCAAGTCTTGGCATTGAAGATACGCATGATCTGAAGTAGAATCGTAGATCGGTCGTACATATCCATACAAATCGGCAAGTTTGGCAAAGGTTGTTTCCGCATCTAAATCTCCTACAAAGTTTAATAGGACTGCCCATCGATTCCGAGCATGCACCTGTTTCCACCAATCTGCCCAATCCTTTGTCCATTGTGCTTCGGCAAGTGTTAACCATTGCGATCGAATCTCCACTCCTTCACGGTTGGCTGCTTCCAACAATTCACAGGATAGATGGTACTGTCCTGTGGTTGTTTTGGACGCAGTAATGGGTAAAAATCCTCTTGTTTTTACCAAGGTAAGAAGTTCAGTGGATCGTTTTTGCGTTGTTATTACATAGAATGGAATCTCTTCACGAATTTCCAAGCGAATTCCTTCAGAAGATCGAATCGCAGCTTCCCATTCGCTAATTAATTTCTTGACATTTTCTTGTTGAGCAATCCATCGATCTTCTAAGGCATCCAATGCAGGATGAACTCCTCGACACCATGGATGTACCGATCCTAGTGCAATCGATCGTCCACTGGCAGGTGCCTCTTGTAATCCATGCCGAATTCGCTCAGGACTCCATCGTGCCTGAGTCGGTTGTAAAATATGATTCACTAATTCTGTATAAGTTGTAGAATCCACACCACACGTCCAATCCTTTGTTGTTTCTAATAACCCGTGAATTTGTTGGAGGTTGACTAACAGAGGAAGTACGTCCAAGGCAGTTGCTTTTTGTAAGGCAATCTTTCGCGCAATTCTTGAAAGATTCACAATCCCTCGTAATCCCTTTTCCACAATTGTTTGTTTCATTTTGTCTCGTAAATATGCAATTCGTTCCTGTCGTTCTTCAAGTTCATCTATATCAGTAATGGGATGTAATAATCGCGCACGCAGAGTTTCTTTTCCAATAAAGGTATGAGCATGATTTAACCAATAAAATAAGGATTCATTCGGTTTGGCTGCATTGTTGCTGACCATTCCCAATTGTTCTAGTGCCGCATTTCCTAGAATAACTTCATCCTCTACCTGCCATAGATCATGGGAATGGAGGGAGCTGAGAAGAGAGGGAACATGATCTTGCACAAAGGTAAGAAGTAATCCAAGACTAATAAAGGCAGTGGGATGCCGTTCCACTCCCAACAAAGAGGGAAGATCGTGCATGGTGGTTTGAAATTGCGTTTCAAGCAGATGATTTCGTTCTCGTAATGCTGACGCTCCCAGCAAGGTCGTACGATCAGAACAATAAATTTGGACAGGAGGACGTTTTAATAATCCACTAAACCAGGAAAGAACTGTTTCTTCTTTGTATGGAAAAGAAGTTCCAATATACCAAATGACCACTTCCGCAGGAGGATACATTGCCCAAAAAGGTTCCAAGCGATCTAACGACGGTCGTTCATCAATTAGTGGAACGGTTGTTTCAGTACTGGTTATATTTCCTGTGGTAATATCAAACCGAGTCGTTCCCATCTGCCATTCAAGAGTCCCTCGTGATGTGCGATAGGGTTCAATAAAGATTCCAAGAAGTCCTTGCTCCTCTTTTCGCCCTGCTACTGTGTTCTCTCCTTCCTCTTGCACTGCCCAATATGTTCCAGGACTACTTACATGATCCACAATTCGATCTTTTACGGCTCCTCCTCCATCCTTTGTTTGATTGATCACGATACAGGTGTAAGAGGCAGCAATCAGTTGTGATTCATATTTAAACAATGAATTCACAGGAAATCCCCAGAATAAATATTGATGATTTGGTTCTGTAGCTGCGCGAATTGTAGGAAGCGCTCCCAATAATTCTGTAATGGCACGAACATTGGTATCATTGGTGCCAGATTCAATATGTTCTGTATCGTATAATTCATAAAAGGTTCCGACCTCCAATAGCACTGCTACTCGAGGTCCATACTTTGCTTTTGCAGTGTTATAATGCTCTTTGTACAAGACACGGATCTTTGCATCCTTGTCTGTGGCACTTAGTGCATCTGCTGCTAATACTCCAGATGTTGTAATTCGTTTCTTTCTAGATGCCATCATAGTTTATCTACTCTATATATGGTTTAAGCATTTAATCATCCTGTTCATTGGCACCAATATATTCACCAAAGGTTCCTGCTTCTTCCATAATCGCAGAAGATATGCCTGGATCTTCTGCATTAGTAATATCTTGTGAAAATTCAGGAAGACCATATTCCAATCGTTGATTGCGATGAAACTCAAAGTAATCTGCATCGTAGGCAAATCTCTTTTTCAAGGCTCCTTCAGAATAATCTCCTAATCCAAATAGTTTCATCAAATTATCGGCGCGTTTTTCAGCATCGGATGCCAATTTATCTTGCTTTTGAATAAATCGTTCACGTTCCTGTTGCTTTCGAACATCAATTGCAAATCGGATCTCTTCGGGTGTTTTATTGTAAAGGAGACCCTCTTTGTAAATAAATTCAAAAAGTTGAAAGATAGTCGTTCCTAGAAAGGATGCGACTGTTTGTCGAAGAAGAGGTGTTGCTGCATCAACATCGTAAAAGAATGAGGATTCATCCAATAAACAAGAAATAGAACTAAGTATAATCCACCGAATTAGATCATTATATTCTGTTTCGATTATTATAGGAGATACACGAACAAATTTGAGAATTACTTCCAACAGTTTTCCAATAATCTCGGTATATCGATTTAATGCATTAGAAATTGTTGTTTTATATAATTCATTTTCATGATTATCAATTAATTCAATTGCCGTATCTACAATTGTATAATGACGTTTCCAAACATCTTGTAATAAGAGTTCATGTTCGAGTTTAATACTTGGAAACCATTTACTTCCTTTTACAGAATATTCCACTCCATTTGCAATGCGAGAAAGAGGAGTCACAAGGGATGTAAGAAGAGTACGAACGGATAGGGCAGATTCAAAATGAATTGCAAAGGCATTTATTACTTTTTGAGATTCTTTCTGATTTGCACGACCAAGGAGTGATATATATTGATTTGTAATTTTTCGAAGATAAGATGGAATCAGATTGGATACAGGAACAAAGGCAGCAATTCGTTGTTTATCAGGAGTTCTTTCAAAGAATGTTTGAAAATGAGTCCAATCTGCATATATAGATGAAATGGGTTCAAGAATGGATTGAATTTGGTGTTTCCAATCAACAGAGGAGGTTTCTTTTAGGGGAAGCACTTCATATCGTAAATGGATCTTATCTTGTAATACTAGAAATGAATCATAATCACTTTCAATACTTGCTTCTTCTAATGCTTGCTTTAATATAGTATCTTTTTGGTTAGCAATCTGTTGTAATGATTCACGTATTTCATCCAATTTCTTTCCTGATTTTTCAGTTTCTTCTTGTTCCAATTTATATGTTTCTTCAACTGTTAAATTTGAAAATTCAATCGGAAATTGAAGTCCGCAGCGTCGACATACACGATCCATTCCATATTCGTGAGGAAGACCTGCATTCGGTCCTGTTGCACATGCTTTCATAAATAAACGGAATGAAAGGGATTCGATATGTTGTTCTGATTTAGGTTCAGGTGGATGCACACCCCATGGAGTTACAAAATGTGACATTCCCAAAGAATGACCTGGATCTCGATGCAATAAGATAGGAACTGCTGTTCGTAATAATTGAATTTCCTGTTGTGTTCCTTCTGAAGATCGTCCAACAATTCCAAATCCCATGGCTCCAAGATCCCCTAACTTGGTTCGTTCACACTGACCATCCAATCGTCTGGATTGTCCTAATAAATTTTCTTTTGTATTAAATGCATTTTGATGGGCTGCTTGAATAATATCTTGTGAGATTGCTTCTGTTCGACCAATCACTTCTTGACGAATGGATGCAATGGGATCTCTTAGAAGTGATTGTTGGAACGCATTTGCATTGGTAATGGCAGGAGGAGCATTTATACGCGGTCGAAATGTTGGAACTGATCCAACCTGAGCAGCTTCTTGTTCAATCTTATTTCTTGCACTATGTAATTCATCCGCAATATTTGGTATTTTACTAATTTCATTTAATGCATATTTGACTTCACTTAATACGAGTTTTTTGCGCGATTCTCCATTTAACGACTGCCATAAAAGTTCTGTCCATGGAAATTGATCTAGATCAATTTCTAGAAGAATGCAAATAATATAATCGAATAATCCAGATCCTTCTTTATCACGAGGAATTCCATCTCTTGAGAATTTACATCCTTGTTTTGTTATATAAATGGGCAAATTATTCTCAGATATTTGCAATTCTGTGATCACAAAGGCTGTTGAAAGGATGGTTAATAAGGTTGCAATAATTACAGAATCTTCCACGGCACGACCTTTGAGTCTTGCTATAATACGAGCTCGATAAGAATCTTCCATAATCACTAATTGTTGATAGATTGTATTCACACAATGTTTATAAATAGAATCTGATGGATTTGCACCAGCATATTCAAATAAAACTTTTACAACATGATAAATTTTAAGTTTATCATCTGCCATTTTTGATTCTTTCAACTCCGTTTCTTGAAGAACTGTTACAAGATCTAAATTTTCAAAGGAAAAGGTAGGTTCATCTGTAAGAATACTTCGTCCTTGCATTACATTTCCTTCATCATCAAATTCAGGGTTGGTATCAAATTCAATCTCACCAATGGCAATTCCACAATTTTTACAAACATATTTATCCCCATACTGTTGATCTCCAAATTCAACTAAAAGTGCTTTGTGCAATATATTTGCATTAATCACACGTTTGTATTCTTGAAGAAGGAGAAGTTCATGACGACAGATTAAATCGCGATTGCACACATTACATTGAATCCAGTTATGTTGAACTCCTGATTCATATTTTGAATAGAAAAGATCTAATAGTTTCATACGGTCAGAATCATTTTCTACATCACGAATTAATTCAAGTTCCTTTACATGTTCGCATGTATTTATAATGGGTTCTGCATGATAGGATAATTCTTTTTGTGCAGAACGATGAGATAGGACAGACATACGATATATTTCCGATGTAACTGTATTTTGTTCATATTCCAGATCAGATCGACCAGAAGCTGCACCATACCAAAGGGGAATTCGTGTTCGATACATAGATGTAATAATGGCTTCTGCCATGACAAGATCCAAGTCTTTCAAGGTTGATTCTCTTGCTTTGACTTGGTTGGAAATCTCTTGAAGAAGCGGCGTGGATTCAATGGAGGTAAGAAGAGGAGAGGCTGCATCCACAACGGAGGAAAGAATTGGACGAATTTCTTTGGGAGTTGCCGCCTCTTTCTTTAATTCTTCATAGGAACGCATCCAATTGGATCGATTCTTTTCCAAGGGAGTAAAGACTGCACCGATCAATTCAGGGGTCCATTCCAATTGACGAAGACCAACCTCATCCAAGATGGATTGAATGTTAGAGGATGAAAGATTCGTAAATGGACTTGTAAAACGATCTTCCAATACTTCCACAAGAGAAAGAGATTCATGAATGGGGTATACAGTGGTAGACTCTTCCACAGAGGATGAAAACCTTGTTTGAAATCGAACACGTTCACTTTGTTGAACATCCCAGAGTAAGACACCACTTCGTGTAGTAGCACATCGTTGTCGCGCCAAGGCAGGAGGGAGAAGAAGATACTCCACTGGATCTAATATATTCGCTTTGACAAGTTGAATTAGTTGACCTGTTTCAGGATGTCGAATTGTTATATCTCCAATTAATCTATATGTTTGATGAGGGATTGCTCCAATATATTGTGATTTCACTTTCATATCTCCTTTGAATGATTTTCCATAAATACGATGACCGGCAGGAAGATTACTCACTAATCCACGTGTTTTAGATCCGGAAGGAGCGCGAAAGACTTCTTGATCCACTAAGATGCGTCTTGGAATGTTGGGAGTGGAAAGAGTTCCTTCCGTAATTCCAGATCCTGTATTCAAAATAGATCCAAGATATTTTGCAAATCGATTTCCACGAGCATCGCTGGTTGTATCAAATCCAGATAATTCAGCGGATAATATCTTTCCAAACGATTCCAGATCATTACGAACTTCATATAATTCGGTTTCTTGAGGAGAATCTTCCAAATAAAGAACACGTCGGATGGTTGCAACGGGTAATACAGCGTTGAAAGGATTATTTGATAATTGAATTGCTTCCAACAATGTGGTGGCTGTATGTGTTGTCTTTTCTGCAGAATGTTTGAGTGATAATAAGGTAGTTGCTTGTTGTTTTAAGATTGTAAGAAGACGTTCACTCGAATGACGCTCGACTGGAACTTCTGAAAGAAGGGACGTGACAATCTCTTCAAATTGGACTTGGTCTGAATAGGTCTTATCCATATTTGCAACTTCCATCACTGCACCGGGAGCCTCCAACTCAGGAAGTGGTTCTGATTCAGGTTCAGGTACAAAGGGTTCTGGTTCTGTTTCAATAATCGTCGGTTCCATATATAAAATAGGAACTGGCGGTCCTCGAAAGTCAAAATCAATCCGTTCCACATCTTCCTTTCCTTCCCGTCGAATCATCAATGCATCCTCCTCCTCTGTGGAAATCACCTCCACTACATGAACCCGTTCGGGAGTTGGATCCATTGTATATAATAAAATATCACTATCAGGTAATACTGCTAATTGTTTTGAAAACCAAGGAGAAGATCGTTTGGCATGAAATTGAATTTGCTCCACTCCCAACGTTGGATCAAATTCTCCTGTATCTGGATTCATTGAGAAATCATAGACACGCCGACTATCCGTCATACCCACTTGTGGTTTCACTCGGAGTAATGCTTCATCACGAAATACAATACGACCTGTAATACTTCCATATGCTTTACTTATAATTGTAATACGATCTCCCAATTCGGGTACACGCTCTTCTTCGGAGATCACACTCATGCTTCCTCTGGTTATACAGGAGGAACTTTCAATGTAAAAAAATGATACGCTCTAGGATATAAAGAATATCTGCTATATAGATACAATCATGTCTCAGTTTAAAGAGTTAATTGAACGGTTTCCAACTACAGAGGCTCTCTTCACTTATTTGAGAAGTCCTGAAGGAGGATCCTTAAAGGTTGTAGAACGATCGAATAACGCGATTATACGATATGAAAAAGGAACATCTGATTTTAAAATTTCACATGTAAATGCATTTCGATCGGTAGTATGGAATAAAGAAACACATCGACCTGTGTCGGTAACTCCTTTTAAAAGTATAGAAGGAGAATCCATCCCAACCGATTTGATTACAAACTATTCAATAGAAACCTTTGTAGATGGAATATTAATTGGAACATATTGGGACGGAACTGCATGGAAAATGCATACACGATCCATGTTAGGAGCAAATTGCAGATATTATTCTCAACGTACCTTTCGAGACTTGTTTGAACAAACTATTCCAGCCAATTTCTATGAAGTCTTAGATAAAACAGTTTGTTATAGTTGGATTCTGCAACATCCTGAAAATAGGATTGTCTGTAATATTCGATCACCACGAGTCTTTCTTGTTGGAGCAAATCGAATTCAAACAGATGGAACTGTGATTTCCCTCAGTCGTGCAGATTTAGATTCTTTGAAAGAATATTTACCAAAACAACATATCTTCCCTACCTGGGAGGCAATGAAAGCACGCTTATTAGAATGGAATGACCGTTATCAGCATAATGTACAAGGATTTGTTATATGTGAAGTATCCACTGGAATGCGTTGGAAAGTTCGCACGGAATCTTACAATAAAGTTCGATTAATGCGAGATAATACTCCTCGTCTTGATTATATTTGGTTGACACAATGGAAGGCACATACCTTTCCCGTTTACCTAAAAATTTTCCCTGAAGAAAAGCGTCAAGCAGATCTGATTCTCAATCGTTGGAAGACAGTTACAACAGAACTGTTCCAATTATATACAGCCAAATTTAAAGCGCGATCCGCTCCTGAGGTTCCTCCCAAATTTAGATCCATTCTTCAAGCAATGCATCAACATTATTACAATGTATTAAAACCGGATGGAAAAACTCTTACCTTCCGTGAAGCAGTGGATTGGATGAATCAACGAGATATTCCTCAAATGTTATATTTAATAAATTATGATTTGCGTCCTATAACACAAGAAATTCCCTATGAATCTTCCAACCAGGCTCCAGCCGAGCCTGCATCCACCGAGCCTGCATCCACCGAGCCTGCATCCACCACGCCTGCATCCACCACGCCTGCATCCACCACGCCTGCATCCACCACGCCTGCATCCACCACGCCTGCATCCACCACGCCTGCATCCACCACGCCTGCATCCGTAGAGGTTGCTCCTGAAAGAGTTGTTGCCGTTGAGTAAATTATTATGCGCTTTTTTAACTTTTTTCACTCCATACACAGAAAGTAGAACTTCCTATGTGCGGCATATGGGGATGTCTTGGATATCCATCTTGGACAATCCATTCCTCCGATGTCATTCAATGTGTAGAAACCTTGATTCCACGCGGTCCTGAAGAAATTCGCTATGCTTCTCCCATGGAGAAACTCTTGTTTGGATTTACTCGCCTTGCCTTGAATGGAGTAGCTCCTGTGAAAGGAGCTCTTGCCTCTCAACCTATCCAACAAGGATATTGGACTATTTTGTGCAATGGCGAGCTGTATAATCACGTACAACTGACAGAGGAATTTAAATGGAAGATTCCAGCAGGATCCAGTGATTGTGCCATTCTTCCATATTTATTGTCTACAGTATCTACCACACATGCATGTCGTAGCTTGGATGGAGTGTTTGCGATTTTGGCACATGATGCTGCCTCCAATACCTTGTTGGTAGCACGAGATCCCTTTGGAGTAAGACCGCTATTTGAAGGAATTACAAAGGATGGTGCAAAGATGTGGGCAAGTGAACTGAAAGCACTAATTCACTGCACAATTGTAAAACCATTTCCTCCAGGAACCTGGAATAAATATGATTGTACAACCTATAAATGCATTGCATCTGAACAATATTATACAATTCCTATAGAGAAACAACTTAGTTGCAGAGAAGAAAGTACAGCCTCAGCAGGACTTCGTCGTGCATTGGAAGAAGCTGTTCAAAAACGAGTTCAGATGAGTGAACGACCTGTCGGCGCTTTGTTAAGCGGTGGATTGGATTCCAGTTTGGTGGCGGCTCTTGCTGCCAAATACCTTCCTACCAAATTGCACACCTTCTCCATTGGTATGCCAGGATCAACAGATCTCCTCTATGCCAAACAAGTGGCAGAGCATATTGGAAGTATTCATCATGAAATTGTGATGGAAGCAAAAGACTTCTTGGAGGCAATTCCTCACGTGATTAAAGCAACTGAAACATATGATATTACTTCTGTACGAGCTTCTGTGGGAAATTGGTTAGTGGGAAAATGGATTCGTGACCATACAGATATTAAGGTGGTATTAAATGGAGATGGAAGTGATGAAGTGGGAGGAGGATATTTGTATTTTTACCGTGCTCCTACAGAGGAGGAGTTTGAATCTGAATGTAGGAGGTTGTTGGAAGAGATTCATTTATTTGATTTACTACGTTCAGATCGTTGTATCTCCTGTCATGGATTGGAACCTCGTACTCCCTTTTTGGATAAACGAGTGGTAGGAACATGGTTGCGTTCTTCCACCATTCTTCGCCGTCCTGTAAAAGGATTTCGTGTGGAAAAAGAGTTGCTACGAAATGCCTTTGCTAAAACCGATCTTCTTCCTGAGGCTGTTTTATGGAGACGAAAAGAAGCCTTTAGTGATGGAGTCAGTTCTACCCATGATTCGTGGTATAGCAAGATTCAAGACCATGTAAAATCGTTGTCTCTTCCATCTGTTATCACAAGTCATAACCCTCCTACATCTCTGGAATCCAACTGGTATCGATCTTTATTCAATACATATTATGGGGAAAAAATGGCAACAGTGATTCCTCATATGTGGCTTCCTAAGTGGAGTGGAGAAACTACAGATCCCTCTGCACGAACTTTGGCAATTTATTAAACAGATACATGCAACAGAGGATAAACTAAACACTATCCTCTTCTCATGTAGAAAATTATATGAAAATAAATCACGATCTTAATAATAGTACGGAATATATGCTTTGCATATATTCCGTAGCATTATTAAGATGTCGATAAACATGAGCGCATAGCGCTCATGTTTATCTTGATCTAATTTTACTAAGGATGATTTGTTTCACAAATCATCCTTAGTAAAATTAGATGTCCATTTATTTTCAACAACAAAGTTGTTGAAAATAAATGTTGATCTTAATAATGCTACGGAATATATGCTTTGCATATATTCCGTAGCATTATTAAGATGTCCAGTACTCCTGCAACAAGTTTAACCTTAGTGAGCAGCGGGTTGGCGGAAAGTCGCTTGCAACCGCCGTTTGGTCGTCCTGAAATCTCTCAATTTATTACAGTGGTTCGTAAAACGACTCGATGGGCAGCCCAACACCGTCGTATAAATTTTGATGGTCAACCCACCTTTGGAACCAAAGTTTCATTGACCTTGCCAAGACTTGCGGAACTAGTGGGAGATTTAACACTAGTGGTGACTCTTCCCGATCTCCTTACTCCTCAACTTACTGCCATTCAAGCAGCGGGTGGAACCAGTCTCACCGATCTGAGTGGATTCTTAGGACCGCTCTTCGGTTGGACAAATTGTATCGGTCATGCCATGATTAACATGATTGAATTGGAAATTGGGGGAGCCATTGTGGATCGCATCGATGGACGATTGTTGGAAGTCTTGGATGAGTTATATGAACCATTAGAAGCCCTTCCTGCAAAGAATCAAATGATTCAACGAAATCCCACTAATTATTCGCCAGTTACATCGGTCGGTATTGCTGGTGGATTGACTGTTTATGTTCCTCTTCCCTTTTGGTTTTGTTCTGGATCCTTAGCCCAATATCTTCCCTTGGATGCTATTTCAGCAGAATCAGTGGTGGTTCATGTCACCTTTAATCCATTAAATACATTGACGTATACGGATGCACGTATCGATTCAGACACAGGAAGTGTCTACAATCCTGTCACAGGTCCTGGTGCCATGTTGATGGCAGTGGGATCCTCTTTTTGGCGATCCAATCCTGCGTCTCCCCAGCGAGTCTATGGATTAAATCGCACCATTCCCCCCACAGGGATTTCAGGGGAACTGATTCCAGGAATCACGATGCCGAATCTTGTGTTAGGAGATACCTACATCTTAGCCGAGTATATTAGTGTGGAAGAACCTGAAGCGATTGCATTACGTTCTTCTGAACTGACCTATTTTGTAGAACAACACAATGCCGTCCCTGTGTTAGCCTCTCAACGAGCGACAGAAATGCATATTCCCTTAGAACTTCGTAATCCAACCAAAGAGATTTTATGGGTGCTGCAACGTCCTGAAGCCGCAGACTATAATGCATGGTTTTTATTCACACGCGATTTATCAGGAGTAGGATTGCCTGCTCCTTGGTGGCCTGATGCACAACTAACCCTTACGCAAGCAAATGATTGGATGGTCTTACCTGCTTTTCGAAACAGCTTATCAGAACCGTTAGCGGGTGCTACCCTGCTGTACAATGGCGAAGAACGATTTGATCAAACGGGGGGATCTTTTTTTCGAACCTTAATTCCTACCTTGCATTATAAAAAAACAGCGGTACATGATCGGTATATTTACGCCTGGTCGTTCGGTCTTCGCCCATCCTTGCAAGGAGATGAAGATTCTTCCGTAGGAGAAACCTATGCTCCACGAGGCGAAGCCAATTGGGATAAGATTCCAAGAAAAGAATTGTACCTTCGCCTAACTCCCGCAAAAGGTGGAGGAACACCCCCCTCCGTCAATGCCTATGTGTGGACCACCACCTGGAATATCATGAAGGTCTTTGGTGGAAGGGCAGGAATGTTGTTCGATTCTTAAGCCTCCAGTTCAAAATCTCCATAACAAGAGGAACAAAAGGCGATTACACGAATAATAACTTGATCAATATATCGATCCACATTACTTTCATGAAAATCAATACTTACAAATTTATAATCTTTGTATGCAGCATTTTCAAAACATCCATAGCCATCATAAATGGCTCGCATGCGTGGAATCAATTTGAGATCTGGAGCTGTCATTCCTTTTGGAACATGTAAAATCTCATTTGATGAAATAATACAATTGTCTTCCCAACAGAATTGACCATCCTTACACGGGTCTAAGGTTCCTTTGTAATCGTTCTTAGCTCCTGTATAGGACTCAGGAGGATGCCCTCCATAGACGCACCGACTATATCCGCCACCACACATATCGCATGTATATGGAAACATACCCATCTTGTAATTAAAAAATAGATACACTCACGTATGGAGTATCAATTTTTTATGTTGGAAGATCAAGTAATTTTTTCAATTGTGAAATGGTTTCTTCAGCTGTTTGTTTGGAACTTAATACTGCTCGAATCTTATCTAACAGTTCTTCCATCGATTCTTTTTCTTTTTCTTCTTCCTCTTGGTCATGACAATCGCAACGGCAGACTAGATTGTGACAGTAACGACCACAATCTTCACACGTATCGTGACAGGTGCAATAACAATCTTCATTTGGACATTCTTCACATATGCAAATATCTTCGAGTGTACGTTTGCAATCATCTCCTTCACAGGTATCCATGGGACATCTTGATGTATGATCGTCGTCTTCTTCAGGCGGTTCATCACAATCGCAATAACATTCGCAAGGCATTTTATTACATTTATATAGTATATATGTGATAAAGATCAATTTTTTAGGAGGCTGTAATAATCATAGTAAGGTTCATTTCTTACCATATAGATTATTTCTTAAACTGTACATAGGATGGTTTTGCACGTTGAATTGTTTGATCAATATGTTCACACGCAGGATTCATACTTCGTGCCAATCCAACTGGTTCGGGTCCAAAGTCTTTTATAAGTTGCTCCATCCGTGATTTTACAAGTCGTGCTTCCTCTGAATCTTCTGTTTCATACCAAGGAACTCGTAACCAATATGGTTTAACATCTTTTAACTCGGAACAATGGTCAATATAAATGTCTTTGAGTATATATTTTTCAAATTGACCCTTATAAAATTCATAATAAGGAACTTCCCAAAACATATGTTTTAGATAGTATAGTTTACAGGATGTAAAATAATCACTCATTTCAACAGTTGTACTATTTTTAGCCCCTAATCGTATAATTTGACTATGTTTTTTCCACAACTCTTTATTTGTATGAATATAGGTGAGAAGTTCAGGAGTCATTTGAAAATCTGCATCCCACTTACATTTCCAAACATACTTGGCTTTGGCAATGCACCAATTGTAATAGGTCATTAAGCTATGTGGGGAGGTGACATCCGTTGCAAGAGTCTCATATCCTGCTTTAGAAATTTCCACTGAATATTCATGGATGGAAATAGTTGAATGTTCCTTGGCAAGAGACTCCGCAATTGTTTTGGAGCGATCTGTGCAACAATGAAGAATCACAATAATTTCATGAGGAATGGTGATTGGAAATAAGGATCGAATGCATTGTTCCAAGGTAGCTTCTTCATTTCGAACTTTGATAATGAAGGAGATACCTTCCATTTGTAAAGAAGGATTATATTATTTTTCTAGATAAAAGACGTGTTCTACTCCATATTGCGTACTCGTTTTATAAGTTTCCAATTGATAGGTGATTCCATATTGTTCTATGATATTGATTAAATCTTGTTTTGAAAAGGAAAGATCTGGTACATCAACTCCATGAACTAAATTATAAGCAATTTGTCTTGTTACTTCCGTAAAAGGTGTAAATAAGATTAAACACATCTTCTTTGTAAAGGATTGAAATGCATTATGTAAGACTCTATTCCATTCAAAATTATGTTCAATGATATGGCGCATAAAAATACCTTCTGTTTCGGATTTATATGTTACAAGATCCGCTTTTATATTCGACCAAGGGGTTATAGATCCATCAATTCCAACATATTCAATGCCATCATCAGGTTTTATGAAGCGCTTGAATCCACCTAATCCACATCCCCAATCCTCAATCTTTCTACATGTCTTTAAAAACTCATACCCTTTTCCATAGGTGCATGTATCACCATAGGCAATCGGTCCCATCTCCTTTGTTATATGTTTGTAAGATGTGTTCCACTTATCCATCTTGAATATGTATAATATAGAATACTGTCATTTAAGTAGTATCTTGTAATAATATTTTAATCCACATACTATAAAATGAAAACCATATTGGTAATCGTAGATATAGGACGGTCGATGGAATAGATCTTTCGGGACATTATTATATATTTTACCACATTTTAGCATAAGTATGAGAGCCAAAGCGTGTATCATCGTCACTAGTTCTTTTAATAGAATCAAAATTTAATTGACCCCGTATATTTCTATAAAAACTATATATTGGCAATAATACGTATGGTTCCGTAGGGATTACACGAAATACATGTATCCCAAATAATCTGGGTCCAGTTTTCATATGAATATCCGATGTATTTAATACAAGTTCTGTCGAACATGCATCACAAAGACTTTTGAATAAGGGATGATTTGGTATGGATGCAAAAAAACCAATTGCAATATACGACCATGTAAGAGGTAAATCATGGCATAGTACTACTTCTCGTCCAAGTGAAAGAATTGGATCCAATGATCGATAGGGTATAACATCTGCATCCATATAGACACCGCCATATTTATACATAATTGCATATCGCATAATATCTGCTTTTTGAGCTCCTTTTGTTGCTTTTTGAATATTTTTAAGAATCAGAGGGGAGAATTCTCCTTCATGAAGATCAACGTTTGTCCAGAGACGAATTGTCCAATGTGGCATTAATGTTCTCCATTGTGATTTATATAGTTCTAAATTTGCAGGCGCAGCATCTTCTCCGACCCAAATTAGATGTAAAATTTTGGGAATGACTGGCTTTTTTGTATCATCAAATTTATAAGAAGGAGAAATAATTTCAATGTGATCCATTATACAGATCATTGCGCATTATTCTTTAAATAATATTGTGTATATTAAAAAGAAATGAATGTTTATTATTCCTTTAGTTCCAATATTGGAGATGGAATGAATCCACTCTTTTTTAATCATTTTCTATCATCTCCTACCTATAAAAAAGTTATATGGGATACACAATATATAAGAGAGAAAGATTCAGGTCCATGCATCTTTGGAGCTGGTTCTATCTTAGGAGTGATTCCTCATAATGCATCCCAGGATATTATTTGTGGATCTGGATTTATTAAAGAAGATATGCCGGTTCAACCACCCAAACAGATTCTATCCGTACGAGGACCGTTAACACGAAAGAAATAT
>Ga0164295_10000512_pt1 | contig 33199 bp, 31 predicted proteins | sample GEODES006metaG_FD_111798 | JGI IMG/M metagenome (GOLD analysis project Ga0164295, IMG submission 111798) | Oligotrophic lake water microbial communities from Sparkling Lake, Wisconsin, USA - GEODES006 metaG | ecosystem: Environmental > Aquatic > Freshwater > Lake | place: USA: Sparkling Lake... | reverse complement strand
TGTCGTGAGTTCAAACCTCACCACACGCTCCATTTTTAGTAACTGGGGATTTGCATAATGGTAGTGCGGCAGACTTTGAATCTGCTTGTGGTGGTTCGATTCCATCATCCCCAACCAATTTGCAATGATGTGCGTGTTGGGTGGAAACGTCCAACAGCGTGAGGGACACGATACACCCCTGTATGTCTGACCCGGACGAATCTGATCCAGATAGGATAGGGTTGAATTTTTGTTTTGACTTATACTATATATTGGTGTAAGATTTTTAAATGGGGCTTGTGGTGCTAGTGGTAACACGACCGGTTTGCATCCGGTAATCTCCAGTTCGACCCTGGACAGGTCCACCATTTTAAATTAGTGTATGTTGATTAGTTTCAACTATATATTAATATTCAGAGAGCGGGTATGATGTAGTGGTAGCCTTCGACCTTGCCAAGGTTGATGTGAGGGTTCGATTCCCTCTACCCGCTCCAATTTTTATAAATAATATGTTATCTGATATTGGAGCTGTCGCGATTGTTTCTGAGGAACAAAAACAATCGGCATATGAAATGATTCGATCATTTAGAGAATTCAACCCGACTAGTAGCATAGTAATATATGTTGATGGTAAGGTAGATAATATAAATGATATTGTTAATACATTTAAGTGTGTGTTAATTCAACATTCTGAAAAAATTGGATATCCAGCGTCATATGATTTTGAAATACCTTTAAAATATACGTATAGATTTTTAATGTGTTCTTTTTTAATTAGAGAAAAATATTTTATAAATCTTGAACCGGACTGTTTAGTAAAAGATACTATTAAATTAGCAACTGATACAGAACTTAATATGTTAAGTACTAATTTAAGTTTAAATGATCTGCAGTGGAATTTTCATATGAATGGTTACAGTGAATTGAGAGAAAAAAGTATACTACCTCGTATGTTTGAGTTTTATCAAAAAAACAATGTATGTATTAATCCACTTTTTGATTTAACTGTAGGTGGAGGTGGTTTTATATATAAAACAGAGTTTGCTAAAACGATCATTAATGATTGGAATAATTATATTAAATATGCATATGAGATTAAATCTATATATAATGCGTGTTATGAACATGGGTTTAATCACATATGGTATTGGGATTATTTATTATCTTTGATTTTTCCACTTTATATGAACGGAACTAGTTATAGACATAATGAAAATTTTAATTTAAATATGTCTGATAGGATTGTACATCCTTACAAAAATTTTTACGTTTAGTATTTATTTAGTTCTTTAAAATTTTATGGGGATGTGTAGTTTCGACATAGATAAATATCTATTGTTAGGCACGTAGAGGATAATAGTTGGCCTCTTTAAAAGTTCTATTGAAAATTAACTGCTGAAGATAACGTAGTTAGCTATGACTTCTCTTATGATGACGTTGTAGCCCTTGCAGCCTAAGTTGTTGCACATTCAATACAATGAAGTCTGATAGTTGTATTGGGTGTAAATTATTGGACTGGGCCAAATATTTGATTTGCGTAAATGGCTGAGAAAATGGTAAATCTTAAGAGTAATATTTTTAGATATTTTTAATTATTACTTCCCAACAATTTAAAATATATAAACGTGTAGTCTGGCAGTAATAATTTTTTATGGACGCGGGGTGCGACTCCCCGCCATCTCCACCATTTTATCTTATAACCCAATGGGTTATTTAGTTGACCCCGGCGCCGTTATTGGCCCGGGGTTTTTTTATTCAAAGTTTATATTTTGAATATGTATATTTATATAATGATGAAAAGATATAGTTTATTATACGAATCTAGCATATATGATTATCTAGTATGGGAACCGACGGGAAAATTGCAATATATTGCGGATGAATTGGATAAAATTCCAATCGACAGTTCTAAACTTTATAGAGGAATGTCTGAGAAGGAGTATAATATTTTAAAGAGTACTGGTAAAGTTACGTCGAGAGGTAGGGGAAATACCAGAAACATTGTGGGTAGTTATCTAGCGAGTGATTTTAAATTGGCAGCTAGGTTTGCGTTGGTCAACTACAGAGACAAGAGAGAAGGTATAGTGGTTGTAATAGATAAGAGTAAGTTACCTGATTTAAAAAATGTAGATACGGGTAATTATGTTACTAGTTATATACCGATAGAAGCAGTAACAAAAATTATAGATTTAAAACAGTTATGAGTAATATTAAACTAACAAAGGCTGAAGCCGAAAAGAAAGTATATCAACTAACCGAAGATCTTTTACATGTTAAAAAAGATTTTAAAGATGTAGCGAGTGGATACAAAGATCGAATGAAAGAGATTGAAAGTGAGATAAAAGCTATCGTAGAAGAAGCTTCAGCTGGAGATCCAACAAAGTAAAATAAAACCCGGTGTTAAAACCGGGTTTTTTATTTATTATTTAACTATTGGTTTGAAAGTACCGTCTTTCAAACTGAGACTACCGTCTCCATATTTTTGACTTAAAGTACTTAACAAGTTATTTTCATCTTGTTGAGTTTTTTTCCAATTTTCAAATATTTCGTTTCTACGAGTATTTAAATCTTTGAGTTGTTGTTCTAGATCTGTTTTTTCTAAATCAATTTGGCCAAGCATATAAATTGATTGTTGATAATCATTTTGCAATTTAGCAATCGATACCATTTCTTCATCTGTAAACTTAATAACGTCACTCATAATATTTTTATATACATATGAGTGACGTTATTTTTTTATTTTTTATAATCAATTATTATTTGTTTATATTTTTTAACAAATTACCAAGTTTTGTCATCGATTCAGCTGCGCCTTTAGTGTCTCCTCTGGACTGAATACCAAATCCTTTTACTTGAGGTTCAGATGTACTGATTGGTTCTGGTTTGATAGATTTAGATTTATTGGAACCTTTGGGTGGTTCTTCTGGTTTGTTAGGAGTTATTTGACCGCCTTCTTCTTCAAGAATGAACGTTCTAGCTGTAGTTACCGCGAATATAAATTTAGGTTTATATTTTTCGTTCATTGGATCATCGTTGAATTTAGATATAAATCTAGTGTGGGTTTGTAACATACTAGAAATTTCGCTACTCAATTGATCGTCACCTTGAATACATTCATTAACTTTATTAAATAGAACTTGATACGAAGCTTGACTTTGGAACTTATATTTTTTAGGATTAAAAGTAGGATCTTTCATTATTCCATTTGTAAGAGCCATTACAAAGTGAGAAGTAAATTCCTTTTTCATTGACTCAACAGATAGATTAACTACAGCTTCTTTTAATTTTCCTTTGAATGAATCTACATATGTTTTTGATATGAGATTTTTATTACCAATTCTAAATGCCATCGGTTTTCCATTCATCAAGATTGTGTATCTAGCACTTACATTTGTTGAATTTTTGATATAATAAACAACATTTACCTTGTCTGGACCTGTTAATTTTGGTTTCGTATAATCTCCGCCTTGAGGAATTACAAATCCTTGTAAACGTAATGCAAATACTTGTTTACGAGCGATTTTTCTAATCTTTTCACAATCTTCCGGTCCAAATAGATTATCACCGTCTGGTTGTCCTGGTTTTGGAGGAGTAACTGGTCCAGGTGGTGGAGGAGTAACTGGATCAGGTTGTGGTGGTTGTGGAACTGGTATAATTGGAGGTGTACCAGGAGGAGTTGGAATTGGTTGTGGCGGTGGTACTTTATCTGGAAGTGCTTCTTTATCTGCTTTACGTGGATACAACCAATCTTTAACTTTCATCAAGTAGTCGTAAACGTTTTTATCAGTTTCCAATATTTTTTTCTCAACGTCTGCTCTTGTTGGATTTTTAAGTTTGAGTAATATACCAGTATTGGTCAAGAACTTATTATAAGCACTTTCGACGGATTTATAATCCATTCTTTCAGCGCCCATATTTGCGCCTCTAGTACCAAACGCATATTGAAGAGGATTTGCTTCGGCTAATAATTCAGCTTTAATTACGTCTAGTTCCAAAGCTTCTTGTATGCCGAATTTCTTGCTAAACATGCTCAACAGTCCTTTTCGCATAAGTTGTTGTCTTATGCCAGGAGCAGTTATTAACTGTTTTGCTTCACCTGCGTCTTTTATGGAATTTATCCACATTTCTAATGCTTCTTTAGGTTGCACATATTGACCATTAAGAAGTTTTACAACATCTTGAGTTAACGAACCAGCCTTTAAAGAAGCCCAATCCGGTAAATTATTTAATGCGCTTATTTTTGATTGAATTGTATCGCCTGTTATTGATGGTACGGCGGATGTAGTAACTCCTCCAGTGCCACTACCAAAGGATGTTCCTGCTGGACCAGCTGGTCCTTGTGGTCCTGCAGGTCCAGCAGGACCAGTACCAGTCTCTCCTGGTACTCCAGGTTCACCAGCTGCTCCTGATGGACCTTGTGGACCTGATGGCCCCATTCCGCCTGCTGGGCCTTGTGGTCCCATTGGTCCTTGTGCTCCTTGCAATTTAGTTTGGAGCCAATTCATTATGTTAGGAATATACTTTGTAAACAACTCGCTTAATCCTATAGCTGCAGCGGTAAGAGTAGCGGCTTTAATACCGGCTCTTACAGGTTCTTCTCCTTTCAAAATACCTACTATAGTTCTTATCGAAGTACCTATTATAAAAATCGATAGTTTAGGAATTGCGATTAATGGTCCTAGTTTAACAACTAAAAGACTTACTAATGCACCAATTAGTATATTGGTTATATAAGGATGTTCTCTTGCAAAAATGCCAATTTCATCCAAAGTATCATTGAATGATGATGGCAATTTAGCACGTAGTTTATTTAACAATTGTTCTACTTTAGATTGTTTTGCAGCAATTTCTTCTGGGGTACCAGCTGACCATTGTAATTTAGGATTGGGTCTTAAATTTGCAAATCTTTTGCCAAATAATACACCTAAACCAGGAATACCTTGGTTAGTATTTTGTGTATTTGCGGTACCTCCGAATTTATCGGCGCTCGTTTCTGGATCTGGTGCGTATTGACTTGGACCAGGACCAACTCCCCGATAATTTTGCAGTGCAGCTGAAACATTAGCTGGCATACCTGAAAGCGCAGGTGGGGGAGTTGTTGTAACGTATGGTTCGGTTTGTTGTTTAAACGTCTGAAAATAGGTATCTAGTTTAGTTTTAGCGTCTCCAGCTTTAAATATATTTTTGAAACCAGCGGTTGCTCTTTGAAATATATCCTCACTTAATTTGGAATCTTGTTTTATTATTTCGTATAAAACCTCCGTTTGTAATTCTATACCTTGATTGATGCCTTCTTGATACAATTTATAGAATTTTGATTTTTTGCTAACTCCTAAATATGATTCGGTCAAAGACTTTTTAGAATTAAATTCCGCATATATAAATTCTCTTAAAATGTCTTTTATTACAGCTTCTTTATGATTTAAATTTCTATCCATATTGAATAAATATATATATCTGATTAAAAACTTTAAAATAACATTGACATCCCCCAACTTCTGTATATATACTTGAGTGAATATGAGACTGGTAATCTTATAGTTCTGATCATGTACCAATAGTTAAAAACTTAAAAAGTAATAATATAGTATGTTAGTTAAAAATAATATAACAAATGAGAGACAAAGTAAGTACGTTGTTATTCGTAATGGTTTAAGAGTGTCCGACTTGGAGTATTTAAATGAAGAAGAGGCTAAAGTAGAATATAACCATTGGAAAAATATCGTTAAACGATGGCCGGATGGAAGTAAATTGGAAATTATTGAATCGAAAGGTAAGTAATTATGGGATTAAAAGAACAAATTAAAAAAGCAAATTCAGAATCTGAAATTTTTTCATTATTGTCAAAAGGAAAAAGTTTTGAATTTGCTACCGAAGATACACGACGTGCTTGGAAATCAGCTGCTAAAGTCAGATTATCCATGTTAGGTATTAACGAGGTTGTACAGACTACTGAACTGTCAACCGAATCCAAAAAATCTTCTAAAAAGAAGAAAGATAGGGTTAGACGGTAAAAATAAATGGTTTATAATAAAGGCGTTACGTAATGGTAACGCCTTTTTTGTTTTATTTTTCTATTTATTGAGTGGATGGATAAATCATTTAGCGTAATGACTTTACCTTCTGATTATGATGAAATGGAATCGTATATTCAGAAAAACAAAGTCAAATTAATGGAACAGATTGTTTTATCAGTGCAATACGCACTGGACAACGGATATCTGTCAATCGAAGTATTTGCATTTAAGAATTCAAATTTTATTGTTATATTGGATCGGTCAAACTTCAGAGATAATATTGATAATATCTTTGAACATTACATCGCAACTGAACAATATGAGTTTTGTGATCGGTTAGTTAAATTAAAAAAACAAATAGAACAACATGAACAAAAACACCAAGAAAGACACAAGTCCAAAAGTTCACCAAAACGCAAAAATTAAAGATTTGATTAAAATTGATAATCGTATATTAACACCGAAACAAATTGAACTTTTAGAATTATTACAACACAAAAATACAAAATGTGTCTTTATTTCTGGTCCAGCTGGAACTGCCAAGACATATACATCAATATTAGCAGGTTTAAACTTATTGAATCATAAGAGAGTGAGTGAAATAGTATATGTTAGAAGTATAGTTGAAAGCAGCGATAGTAAATTAGGATTTTTGCCTGGTGAATTGAATGAAAAAATGAGTCCATACATCCAACCATTGATAGACAAATTAGAAGAGTTGGTACCTCGATGTGATATTGAAAAGTTAAAACAAGAAGAACGTATCCACGGATTTCCAATCAATTTCTTACGTGGATTAAGTTGGAATGCTAAATGTATTGTAGCAGACGAAGCACAAAACATGACTAAGAAAGAACTTACTACGTTAATCACACGTGTAGGTGAATTTAGTAAATTATTCATTTGCGGTGATCCAGATCAAAGTGATATTAATGGTAAAAGTGGCTTTGTACCTATGATGAATGTATTTGATGATGAAGAAAGTCGTAATAATGGAGTTTACGTATTTAAATTTGGCGAAGATGATATTGTGAGAAGTGGATTAGTCAAATTCGTATTAAAAAAACTTAAAACTCTGCTATAATTATATATATTATATTATGCCAGTCTTATCTAATAATGGAAGATTAATTTCATCGTTGCCTATAACTTCAACTATAGTAGGGCAAGATGAATTTCTTTTGCAGTCGAGTGGAATTACTAAAAGAATAAACTATGCCACATTAAGCGGATCTATACTTAGCTCAACTAATTTTAGTCCATTTAATGCAACTGTAAATTTCACTGGTACAAATAATAAATTCACAGGTAGTTTTTATAATCCGGATTTTAAATCATCTAATTTCTATACCGTTAATGTTAGAGATAATTTAACTGTTGTAGGATCGATCACTACAAATACAAAGTTTGTTGGTAATTTAACAGGCAGTGTATATGATACAAATTCTAGTAAATTTACAAACGTGTATGTTCAACAACAGTTAACCGCGTCTAAAGCTAATTTACTTCAAGTAAAAATAGAAGGTGGTACTATAAACGGTACAAGCATAGGACTTACAACTCCTACAACTATAGCTGGTACAACTATAGTCGGAACAACCATAACTGCTACTACTGGTTTTACTGGCAATGTTACTGGAACAGTGACAGGCAATGTGACAGGTAATGTAACAGGCAATATAACATCTACCGGAACAAGCACATTTAGTAGTATAGATGTTAATGGAGGGGCTATAGATGGCACTATTATAGGAGCTGCATCTGCTACAACTATAACTGGCACAACTATAACGGCTACAACTGGATTCAGTGGTAATGTAACCGGTAATGTAACCGGCAATGTAACCGGTAATGTAACCGGTAATTTAACCGGTGATGTATATAACGCTAGCTCTAATAAAATATTAGAAAATGGCAGTGGCGCTGCTACAGCAAATGGTGGATATCCAAATGCGTTCTTTTATGGTACATCGTCATATGCTACTCAAGCTTTAACTGCAGCATATGCATCTGCTGGTGGATCAGCAATAAATGGTGTGCCAATAGGAGGTAATCAATATCAAATATTAGCTAAAAATACTAATACTAATTATGATGTAGGATGGACAAATCCAATTACAGCTAGTAATCAAGGAGTTCTCGACTATATTGCTGTGTGGGATGGCGCAAGAACATTGAAGAATTTAAATAATTTTAATTACAATGGTGGAGCTTGGAACTTTAGTGTGCCTCTGATTGTAAATGATAGATTAACAGCTAATTCAATAACAGTTGGCGAGACAACCGGCGGTATTACTAGTTCTTTTAAAGGATATTCACAAACAGTAACGGTACCTACAGGCATAGGAGCTACTCAATATAAAACTATAAGTGGACATAAATATTCATCGGTTTTCTTAAAATTAAGTTCTAGTGCATATTGTACAATGTCTTTGATGAAAGGACAAACAACCTCAGTATTTGTACAAAATAGTGGTAATTATAAAGTTTTAAAGTGGTCTGGTAGTTTGGATGGGGGAGCCACATCGTCTACAAAAGTTTATTGGAAAAACGGATTAAGCGCATCTATTACTCAAGGAGACCAAAAGAAAGATATTATAACATTTGTAAATATTAATGATAAAATATTTGGTAGTGCAGTTAATAATTTTCAATAAAATATATGAACTTTCCGTTTTCTTTTTGGAGAAATACCGATTATGTTCCTGGTGTAACGTATAAAACTTTTTCAGGTACAACCACGTCAAACGCATCCGTATGTGCAAACGGAGGCGCTGAAGTAGAATATAGTTATACATCCGTGTCAGCAGGAAATGGATCTGCTATTTTTACTAGTACTTCAGATGGATGTCCGAGTGGTATCACTCTTACAATTACATCTTGTTTACCATCGGATGCAACATCTCTAACACTTGTAAATAGTGGGGATCCTGTATCCGGTACAAATCCAAGAACCATACCAACTAATACCGGCACTAATTGTTAATATTTATAAAAGAAAATACCAAGAATATATATACTTATAATATATGGCAATCAGTCCTTGTAACAGTTTAAATGTAAAAACTTTGAGAATAAGCCAATTGGCTTCTTCGAATATAAGTTCAAATGATCTATTGGTTATTTCCCAATATGACAGTATTAATAATGTGTATTATTCCAAGAAAGCTACATTTGGAAACTTAATAACGTACATTGGATCGGTAAACGCTTCATATACAGGCAGTTTCTACAATCCAGATTTCAAATCGTCTAATTTTTATACAGTTTCAGTTAGAAATACACTGACGGGTAATACGATTATTGCAACCTCTGGTTTTTCGGGAAATTTAACAGGCAACGTGGTTGGCAACGTGGTTGGCAATGTCACTGGATCCGTTAATGGAACAGTGACAGGCAATGTGACAGGTAATGTAACAGGCAATATAACATCTACCGGAACAAGCACATTTAGTAGTATCGATGTTAATGGGGGAAATATAGATGGTACTATTATAGGAAATACATCTGCTACAACTATAACTGGTACAACTATAACGGCTACAACTGGATTCAGTGGTAATATAACCGGTAATTTAACCGGAGACGTTTATAATGCCACAACAACAAAAGTATTAGAAAGTGGTACTACTACTCCAACTTCAAACGGAGGCGTATCGTCTGCATATTTTTTCGGTACATCATCATATGCGGCACGAGCTTTAACAGCTTCATATGGTAGTCGTGCTGTTACTGCTAGTTATGCACTGAATGGAGGCGCAAAACCTAGTGGCATTAGTGGAAGTATACAATTATATAAAACTCTAAACTCTTTTGGCGGTACATCTAAATTAAGATATAGAAGTGGTTCTTTGTACGTTGATGGGCCAGTAAGCGCTAGCGCACTTAGTATACAAGGAGCAGGTATACCGCAAATAACTTCCGCAACAGATATTAGATTTCAAGCAGCATCTCTTGGAAATGGGACAGTTATAGTAACTCAAAGTCCATTTAGAATTGCTTCATTTACAACTATACAGCGAAACAGTTTTGTGAGTCCTACTGTAGGCGATATGATATTCAATACGACTGATATCCAGTTCCAAGGTTATAATGGATCAACATGGGTTGTTTTGGGTTAAGATAATATATGCATAAAAAATACACAGTTACATTAAAAGACGATGTAAACTACGATCACTTTTATGATGAGATGGTTTCAGATTGTAATATACATCATCATCTTGTTACATCATGCAGTTGTGTTCCTATTAGAATCGTTACTATTGCAGATGAAAGACCATTATCATTAAGAAACACTGATTATTATTTAACCGATGAGGAAGTTGTAGAATTAAAAAAAGATTTTAGAGTTTTAGATGTTTTATCATATGAAACATATGAGAGTTATGAGATAAAACATAGAGCAATACAAACAGGAAATTTTAATGATCCTTCATATGGTGAATTTACTTCAAGTATAAATTTAGGTTTAATTGACGCAACACGTTATTCTAGCTCATTTTACAGAGGGACAGCGTATGATAACGGGACTCCATATTACGATGTAAATGTCTTTACATCAAGTTCTTATACATACGTTTTAGATGGGGCCAATGTAGATATAATTATAACAGACAGTGGAATAGAAAAAAATCATCCTGAATTTTTAGATTCAAACGGAAACTCTAGAGTTATAGACTTCGATTGGTATACTAATGCTGGAATTCCTGCTCCATACGCAAACATAAATAATGTGGTTGACTATTATGGACATGGTACATCATGCGCAGCGATTACGTCGGGGAAAACGTATGGATGGGCTAAAAGAGCTAATATTTATTCAATAAAATTAGATAGTTTAAAAGGAACAAGTGATCCAACTAGAGGCGTTCCTACACAAGACGTATATCCACTAATTAAAGCTTTTCACCAAAATAAACCTATTAATACTAGAACCGGAGTTAAAAATCCAACTATTGTTAATAGTAGTTGGGGAAGTGTGCAGTCGGCGGGATTTATGTCTGGCTTTATAACATCTAAATGGCGGTTTTATCCATATATTTTAACAGGCAGTTATACCGGGAGTAGTTGGATAATTCCAAATACATACTCTCCAAATATCGTATATGGAGGAGAACGATGTTATGATTTTCAAAACGATGAACCTATAGCCAGTCAAAGATTTGAAACATATTTATCAAGAATAGGTATACGTGGAATTTGGTTAGGAGGTACTTCAAAAGATGGATTTTCTCTAGGAAATGTGTATATACCTGTTATAGTTTCTCAAACTAATGCCGATTTAGAAGATTGTATTAATACAGGCGTACACGTTTGTATTGCTGCAGGTAATGATAATCTTAAGATAGATATAAACGGTGGATTGGATTATAATAATTACATTTCTAACTCATATTATAATGAAAAATTATATTACCATAGAGGAGGATCGCCTTATTCTAGAAAAGCTTTTATAGTTGGCGCTTTAGATCACCCACGTGAGTATTCATACCCGATTGTAGGAGTCACAAACACACGAAAATATAGAGTGAAGTCAGATTATACGCAGGTAGGACCAGGAGTAGATTTATATGCGGCTGGAACTTTTATAGTTACAGCGACGAGTACTATTAATGAATTTGCAGAATACAATGTATCTAAATATTTCGGAGATGATAATTGGAAATGTGCTAGACTAGACGGAACATCATTTGCATCTCCACAAGTATGTGGATTCGGTGCTATGATTCTTCAAAAATTTCCAACATTTACACCTGATAAATTACGAAAATATGTAATTTCATCATCAATTAATAATCAAATGTATATTTCATCTAACGCATGGAACTCTTATTATCCGTATGGCCCAGGAGAAGATTCAGAATACGCTTTATGTGGCGGCAATCAAAATGTTCTTTACAGTAGATATTATAATGTCGTTGAAAATTTTGCAATCAAAAATTTTGATTTAAAAATTAAAACCGATTCAACTTATTTATAAAAAATAAGATTTTATCTATATTTATCAAATTCAAATATTTATTAATATATGCCTTTACCATGTAATAACGTCAGTGTAACTCCGATTAAAGTAAGCCAACTAGTTAGATATTCAAATTTGGATGGCGATGATTTATTGTTGACGGTTCAATCAGGTTCTTCACTTTGGTCAAGACGTAGTACCATTAATGATTTAAAATCATCATTAGGCAGATTAACAGGATCATATTCTGGAAGTTTTACAGGAAGTTTTAAAGGAAGTTTTAAAGGAATATCATCGGGCAGTTTTAGTGGTAGTTATTGGGGTAAAGTTATAAGCAAAAATACCGTAGCTAGTGGCAGTTTTAGTGGTAGTTATTGGGGACGGATATTAAGTAAAAATACCAAAGCTAGTGGTAGCTTTAGCGGAAGTCACTACGGTAGTTTAATAAGCAAAAATACCAAAGCTACAGGCAGTTTTAGCGGAAGTCACTACGGCAGTTTACTAAGCAAAAATACTGTGGCTAGTGGTAGCTTTAGCGGAAGTCATTATGGCAGTTTACTAAGCAAAAATACCAAAGCCACAGGCAGTTTTAGAGGTTCAGTTGTGAGTACAAATACGATTGCCAGTGGTAGTTTTAGCGGAAGTCACTACGGCAGTTTACTAAGCAAAAATACTAAAGCTAGTGGCAGTTTTAGTGGAAGTCACTACGGTAGTTTAATAAGCAAAAATACCAAAGCTACAGGCAGTTTTAGTGGGAGTCATTATGGGAAAGTAATAGGATCCAACGGATCTTTAATTACCGGATCATTTAGAGGAATCGATAATATTACTAATTTTAAAGGCACAGGTAAAAAAGTATCATTCAATGGCACCGCAAGTTATGCTGTAAGCAGTAGTTTTGCAAATCAAGCAAAAAGTGCGAGCTATACGGACGGCGCTGGCGGCTTAATATTTAGTAACGCTTTAATAAATTCTTCAACCTCGCCAGGCACGCCTTCGGCACCAGCAGCTGATTATATAATAGGCCAACTAACAGTGCCAGCTGGCAAAACAATAAAATGGTTCAAAATTGAAGGTAGCCTTGGGGTTAAAGAGTCCGAATACATTTATTTATACGGACTAAAAATTAACGCTACGTTAATTACAAATGACGTTTATTCAAGTTGGGGATGGGACAATTACTCCGGTCAGGGCAATGAAGCTACCAATACATATGCCTCCCGGAATCATTTTACTATTGAGGGAAAACCTACATCTAGCACTAATAGTGGTACTTTGAATTTTTATGTAAATGCTACAGCCGGTTTGTCGGGTATAGCAAAGATGTCGGGTTATGTAGTTGGTTACTATTAAAATATTGAAATTTTTCTCAATTTGCGTTATATATATTCTTGAACGACACAATGTGTTATTCACTATAGTGCTCGAGTGAGGCTATTAGGTTAATAAGTTCAATTGAATTATTAAAAGAAAGGTAAATATATGTCAGTAATTAAATATAGTCCGTTTGCATTACGTCACGTTGATCGTGATGAGTTTTTAACGCCATTTGACCGTGTATTCGATGAAGTATTCGCGGCACATTTTCCAGAACTAAATAAAGAGTTGGGTGTTGGTTTTTTTGAAAAACAAAGTTATCCCCGTGTAGATGTTGTTGATTACAATGACCGCGTAGAAATTCTAGCGGAGATTCCTGGTCTCTCTAAAGAAGATGTTTCTGTCGATGTACAAGAAAACGTTCTTACTATCAGTGGTCAAAAGATTAAAAAGATTGATGATAGGGAATTTACAGGAAAGTATATTCGTAGAGAATTAAAACATAGCAATTTCAAACGAAGTTTTACATTAGGCGATCAAATTGATCGAAAAAATCCATCTGCAAAATTTGAAAATGGGTTGTTAAAGGTTACATTGTCAAAGATCAAACCTACAATTCCAGAAACCAAAAAAATAAAGATTGAGTAATATTCGTAATATTCAATCAAGGTTATATTAAATCCCGTTCATTTAATTGGATGGGGTTTTTATTTTGTAGATATTTATAGATATGATACAGTTTAAACATTTGGTAATATTTACATCACTTTTAATCGCTGGATGTGCTGCTTATTTTAGCGTATATGGTATAGGATTATTATTTTCAGGCGCAACGATTGCTGTTATGATAATGGCATCCGCTTTAGAACTGGGCAAATTGGTAACAACATCTTGGCTATTTAGATATTGGAACTATGCTAATATTCTAATGAGAATCTATATGATAACTGCCGTATTCGCATTGATGGCTATAACATCATTGGGTGTATTTGGATTTTTGACAGCCGCTTTTCAAAAATCATCTTTGGAAACTGAATTGGCATTAAATAAAATTTCAACACTGGAATCTCAGAAAAAAGAAGAGATTGATAAAATTGAGTCTACAAAAAAATCTATAGAAAAACTGTATGCGCTGAGAAGTAGTCAAGAAAGTAGATTGAACGGAGTACTTACAAATGTATTAATTGCTCGTAATCCAATCCAACTACAAAATATCCAAAATCAAATTAACGATCAAATTACAGATCTCAATAAACAGTTAGAAAACGAAAATGATAAAATCAAAACCTATAGTGTTAAATCAACATCTGTGGATGATGATATTTTCAAGTTAAAAGTAGATAATAGTCAGAAGAAAGATATTATAACGTTTAAATTTGTTGCTGATCAATTTAATACAACGATTCAAAATGTAGTAAAATGGTTTATTGTAGTGCTTATTACTGTATTTGATCCACTCGCTGTCGTATTATTATTGGCGTATAATATAAGTACAAATAAAATTTATTCAGAAGATGACAAAAAACAAGAAAAATTCACAGATGAGTACAACGATAAACCAACACATTCAACAGTTGAACGTATAGTAGAAAAGCCTGTTGAGGTTGAAAAAATAGTTGAGCGTATAGTAGAAAAGCCTGTTGAGGTTGAAAAAATAGTTGAACGTATAGTAGAAAAGCCTGTTGAGGTTGAAAAACGTTCTAAAAAATCAACTGGAGTAAGAGGTATGTTTAGTTTTTGAAATAAAAAATAATTTTTATCTATTTCACTATATATGTACATATACGTATGGAAGAAAAAGAAATTTTCGAATTATATAGGAATCTTAAACGTGGATTTGATACATCTAATTGGGACTTGATACAAGAGTCTATAGATTATTTATCTGAGTATATAGAATTAAATGACGACGATGAAACTTTTGACGAATTAAAACAATGATATATGTTATACTTACCGTACTACTTGCATCACTAATATTAAACATTTTTCTATTAGTGGCTCTTAAAAAGTCATTTGTACAAATAGATACACTGGAGACATGGTTATTAGAATTTAAATTACTTGTAAAAAATACATATAATAAATTGAAATTTGTTGATGATCGGTGTATATTTGAGAAAGACGATGATGTTGGCTTTTTGTTTACAGATTTGCTAAATATCATAAAACTAACAAATAAAAGAATTCAAACTGATGATAATGATAAATCAACCGACATTGATGAAAAAAACAAAAATAAACCATTCTAAAAAAATAAAGAAGATTGTGGTTCTTAAAGACGGTGTTAATAAAAAAGATAAAACGGCCATTCAGATGGTTAAATTAGTTAAAAAACCTAAGAATGATATTGATATTATTGTTCTGAACGCAGAGAAAAAGACCACATCGAAATCAAAAAATATTTCTAATATTGAAGTGCCACGTAGTATTCAAACACAAAATATTATTAAAAGTAATGATAGTGAAGAGTCTCAATTCGATGTAAATGGTGAAAGAAAAAAAAGACGTGGGAGAAACAAAAAAGATAAAATTTATTTTAGTAAAAAAACAGAAGATGCTATCATAGAATATAATAATGAAGAAGATGATACAAGAAGAAATGAAATCTATGAAACAAAGATAAAGTTTAGTTTTGACAAATTAGTGGAAAATATATTTAACACATTTAAATTTACTTATTTTGATAATAGTCCTCAGGAAATTCAAAAAGAAACAGTATCACATTTGGTAACTAATATACATAAATTTCAAGCAGGTAAAGGCAAAGCATTTAGTTATTTTAGTATAGTAGCTAAGAATTATTTAATATTCCACAATAACAATAACTATAAAAGATTCAATCAACACGTAGATATAAGCGATACTCCAAGTGAATCTTCTGTCTGTTTACAAACTGAAGACGCACATCATAAAGATGTTCAGACACAAGAATTCATGAAACTCATGGTAAATTATTGGGAGTGTAATATTACAAAAATATTTAATAAGCAGAAAGATTTAAATATCGCATACGCCGTTATTGAATTATTTAGAAATTGTGAAAGAATTGAGAATTTTAATAAGAAAACATTGTATCTTTATATTAGAGAACTCAGTAACTGTAAAACACAACAAATTACAAAAGTAATTAATAAAATGAAGAGTTATCAAAATATTGTGATGAGAAATTATAGTCATAGAGGAACATTATAATATCTAAATCAATAATAAAACCACTCTATTTTGAGTGGTTTTTCTATTTATAGGTATATGGACTTAAATTTTGAAATTTACAAAGGAAAGCATTTTTCTGGTCTTTGTAAAGATATAGTGAAAAATTCAGAAAACAAGAAAGATCAAATTGATATATTGATTTCTGAATTACGCACTTTGATTAAAACAGTTAATGATGCTGTGATTATTGTTCCACTCATTAAAGACTACTACGATGTCGGTATTAAAAATGACGAACAATTGGTTAAATTAGCATCTGTAGTACAACGATTAGTCGCTAAAGGCGAAGCAAGTGGGGAAGGTCCATCTATGGTGCTCAGTGAAGATGAAAGAAAACAATTGATGGAAGAAGTTATAACAATTAGCAAAGGTAATCAATAATGAGCACAAACGTATCTACTATAGCTAGACTTTTAAATCCATCTACGTCAACTGTTTTAAACACATCTAATAACAATATAGATACTAATTTCTTAAAATTAGCAGTTGTTGTAGATATTATTTTAGACGATAAACATCCTTTTTTTGGAAAAACAACAACCGATAAAAATTCACAGCCTCCTCCAACTGTAAGATATCAACAAATACCGGTAAATTACAATAATACAATACCACTTGCGACAGATACTGATTTCAGTTATATTGGTCGAGTTAAAATTCGCATTTTAAGCGAAGAAAAACAAACGTCTTATGATAAGTTGCCATGGGCAATTCCATTGGATAATACCATCACACAATTTCCATTATTAAATGAAAAAGTTTTGGTTTTAAAAATAGGGGAGAATTATTATTACACAAAGCCATTTAATCGTTTGAATTTTCTAGGAACAAATGGGGAGTTTATAACTGAAAAATCAAGCAGCGATGATGGAAAAAGCGCAATTGCATATTTACAACCTAAAAATTGTAAAAGTTACGTAAGTCATCCAATATTTATAAATCAAAATCAAACGGGATATTTTGGTAACTATTTTATATGCAATCCATTCATACGCAGTGTTCGTCAATTTGAGGGCGATACTATAATTGAAAGTAGATTTGGACAATCTATAAGATTTAGTGCTTATGACGATAATCGTTCTAATGACAAAGGAGCATATGCATCTTATGCTTTAAATGGAAATCTATTCAAAGAGTCAGTCGGAAGTGGATATGGAAATCCCAAACTAACTATACGAAATCGTCAACGTAATATTGCACAAAAAACTACACAACAGTTACATCCTAAACTTCCTCCAATATCTCCTATAACTGATAAAGAAAAGAATTATGGTGGTCAGATAGATGAAGATATTAACAACGATGGAAGTACTATACAAATAACAAGTGGATATACAGTAAGTGCATGGCAAACCACTGTATATAAAAGTATATTTGGAATAAACAGTGAAAATAAATCAACCGAAGAACAATCTAGATTCAATCCAAAAGGTTCTACGCAATTTAAATTTCCAACATTGATAGGCGATCAAATTGTTATTAATAGTGATCGTTTAATATTGAGTAGTAGATTTGCAGAAACTTTTCATTTTAGTAAAAAACGTTATGCTGTTGCTACAGATAGTGAATATACAGTTGATGCTAATGATCAAGTTGTTATAACCACTAATAATACAGCAACTATAAATGCTCCCCAAATATTTTTAGGACAATATGGTGAAACCAATGAACCAGCGTTATTGGGTCAAACAACTGTAGATTGGATGTATGATCTTTGTAACTGGCTATTGGATCATGTACATTGGTATCATCACGTTCATCCACATCCACATGGTCATGAAGATGCCGGTAAAATTGATGCTGAAAATACCAATGACGCTAATCCAGATCAAACACAAATACCGGTACAACAAATTAAACTACAATTATTAAGAGATAATTTACACAAGACACTAAGTAGACGTGTATTCGTGACCGGAGGTGGATATGCTCCAGGTAGTAATGGAGTTAAACCAACTGGTAGTGGTGGAGAGTGTAAAGATCCGGTGGAAATTAATACGGTTACAGGCGCTGGAGTTGTGGGTGATTTCAAAGGTAGAAATCGTCGTGAAGGTCCAGTACAAGTTGAATTTGAATTTGAGGATTAATATATGGCATTACAACTAGTAGACATATTTGGTAATTTACAACCAGCAACAGGTAGAATTTTTCCAAAAAACTCTTTGGAAATAATTCCATATTTTAACAAATATAAAACCGTCGTTGGAGCGGTATTTAGAATAAATTCACAAGGAACCTCAGTCACTCCAAGCTTGATATCTGCGGAGTCTTATCAATCACTATATGAATTTTATAGTCCCACTGAATTATTGAATAATGGGTATGCACAAATTGGAGATAATAAGTATACAAAAATATATAAAAAATACGATAGAACTTTTCAGTTTTTTCAAAATTATTTTACAGAAACATATACGCCAAAATCAGGAGGAACTCCTAAAGTAAATGTGTTTGTTGATTTGGAGAAATATCAAGTATTTGCCGATTACGTGGGAGATAAACTTCCGTGTTTAGCACAATACGATGTTATTAAAACATCTACCCTCTCAAATTTACAACTCGACTTTAGAGGGCTTTTTAATATTCAAGCATTTAATCGGGAATGGATTAAAGATGCATATACTTTCGAATTATATTATAACGGCGAAATTGATGAAATCAAATCAAAAATAAGACGTACACCTGAAGAAATTAAAAGTAAAATTTCTTCAGGTCAACTTGATAAGAATTTAGTACCTGCTTGTTTTTTACCTGATCCAGATCCAGCTTTACCAGGTCCGCCTACACAAACGATATCAGGAGTTGCTAATAAAGCTCCTGTAGTAGATAATCCTAACATAAAACTTCCAACACAAGAAGTAAAGGGGTTAGATGCAAATGCAGCACAACAAGCAACCTCACAAGCGCAAGGCGCAGCATCTAATGCTGTGTCTCAAGTACAAAGTGCAGCCGGCGGGTTAACATCACAAGTTCAAGGTGCAACGGGTCAAGCACAAGGTGCATTAGAAGGAGCCGCTGGACAGGCACAAGGTGCAGTTAGTGGTGTTCAAGAATCCGCTGGGGGAGTACTCAGTAATCTTTCATCAGGAGTTAAAGGTGCAATTGGCGGAGGGGCTTTAGGCGCGGGTATTGGAGCTTTAGCAGGTGGGGGAAAAGGTGCATTAATTGGTGCAGGCGCTGGATTGATTACGGGTGGTATAGCTGGTAAGGTATTTGATAAACTCAATCCTAAAGGTATTAAACCAGATGGTTTGGGTAAAGATTGGTCTCCTGATAAGTTTAGTCCTGAATCTATAGCTGGAAATGATAAATTTGTAAATGCTAAAACAGGTATGGTTGAATCCACATCTAATTTAGTTAAAGGATTAAAAGGTGGAATATTAGGTGGTGCTATTGGAGCCGGTGTGGGATCATTAGCTGGGGGTAGTAAAGGAGCATTAATAGGCGGATTAAGTGGTACCGCACTTGGTGCTGGATTGTCCGTTGGCGGTGTAACGGGAGGAGTTTTAGCCGGTGGTGGGTTAGGAGCTGGAATAGGAGGAATAGTTGGGGGAGGAAAAGGTGCTGCAATTGGGGCTGTTACTGGAGGAGCCGTTGGAGCTGCGGCAGCTAAATTGTCCAGTGTCCAAAAAGGAATGCCTAAGCCAAATATACCAAAACCGCCTAGTATGCCACGTATCAAGACCATCAAGATACCCAGACCATCTGATACAAAAGGCGCACAAGCATTATTAAATTTACCTAAATCTCCATTGGGTTAATAATTATATATAATAATATGAAAATAGATATATTAAAAGAATTCATCAAAAAAACAGTGCAACAAGAGGTACGAATCGTAGTACAATCTGAAATTAAACGTCAATTAGCAGAAATATTCTCTAAAGAAGTTATTCAAGCCAAGAAAAAATCAGCTGATTCTGATTTAGAACAACAAATTCTAAGCGAATTGGAAACTATGAACGAATCTACTGTTGTTGAGGAACCAGTTAAATCTGTGAAGAAGTTTGTAAAATACAGCAACAACCCAATGTTAAATGAAATTTTAAATCAAACTACAGGTGGGGTACCACAAGAAGGTAGTATGGTTAGAATGATGGGTGGATATGGAGGGGGTACACAAGAAGTTATTACAGAAACCAAAGTACCTGAAAATGCTCCTGAACCCGTTAAAAGTGTTTATAGTGCTATAAATAGAGACTATAGATCGTTAATGAAAGCGGTTAATAATAAACGCGGAAATAAATAAAGTAAAATAAATGGCTACTCCGACAAAATCTATAGGTTTGTCATTACCAATTCAACTTGGTAATCAAGGATACTTTGCCACAAACAAAGATACAATATCCCAAATAGCATCAAATATTCAAAATTTGTTGTTAACTATGCCAGGTGAAAGAAGATTTAACAATACTTTCGGATCTGGTTTATACAATTTATTATTCAATAATATAGGAAGTGACATATCTAAAGACATAATTATTGATGTGATTCAACGTGACGTTGATAAATTTTTGAACGGTACAACTATATTAAACGTTGAGTTATCTCAAGTTCAACCCGACAATAATAGTAAAAATTCGATATTTATAAGTATTACTTTTAGATATAACAATGCCGTGGGTAATACCGAGTTTAACTTGGAAACTAATAAAATTTAATGTCAAAGCTAATTAACAAAACATTTGATGCGAACACAAAAGATATAAACTATCTCAATAGAGATTTTACATCATTGCGTCAACAACTAATTGATTTCACCAAACAGTATTATCCACAGAGTTATAAAGATTTCAGTGAAAGTTCACCAGGTCAAATCTTTATAGATCAAGCAGCTTATGTTGGAGATGTACTTTCATATTACACTGATCAACAATTTTTTGAAAGTTACATTCAATTTGCGCAAGATCGTAGAAACATTATAAACGGTGCTAAATATCTGGGATACAAGCCTAAAGTTTCGTCTGCTTCTTCAGCTGTGGTTGACGTATTTCAATTATTGCCTTCCATTCGCACCAAAGACAATGAATATTTTCCAGACGAACGATATTGTCTAATACTACAGCCATTTTCACAGTTGTCGAGTACATCAGGAGTTAATTTCATAATAGAAGAAAGTATAGACTTTAGTCAAGATACTAAATTCTCCCCTAGAGAAATTACAGTTTACAGTCGTGATAATACTGGCGCCCCTCAATTTTATTTAATTAAAAAGACAACTAAAGCTTATTCCGGTACAGTAGTAAATAAACAAGTCAGTGTAACCGATCAAGTTCCATTTTATAGTACAAAATTGGATGAAACTAATGTACTTAAAATTATAAGTGTCACTGATAGTAATAATGTTAAGTACTATGAATTTGATTACTTGGCACAAGATACTATTCCAATCGAGGTGGATAATGTTCCATTGAATAATCAGACACTATCTCAGTATAGAAATGAAACTCCAAAAATTCTTAAGTATTTAAGAACTGAAAAAAGATTTGTTACAGTTATTGATGAAAATAATCAAACAACTTTACAATTTGGAGCAAACACTGAAAATTATGATAATACAATCGTTATCCCTAATCCTACAAATGTCGGAGTAGCATTATCAAATTTGAAGAACTTAAACATTTCACTGGATAATACAAATGCATTGAAAGAAAAGTCATATGGCGTATCACCATCTAACACTACACTAACAATTACATATATTATAGGCGGCGGTTTAAATTCAAATGTTAACTCTGGGGAGATTAAGAAAATTCTAGGAATTTCTTATTTGAATGATGTTACATCATTGACCGATAGTGAAGTTATTTTGTTAAACACGATTAAAAACTCATTAAGAGTAAACAATTTAGAAGCCGCAACTGGTGGTGATGACGCTGAATCTGATGAAGAGATCAGACAAAATGCAATGTTGAATTTTTCAACGCAAAATCGTATGGTGACAGAAGACGACTTCTTGTTGAGAGTCTATGCATTGCCTGCTCAGCTCGGAAATATAGCAAAAGCATTTATACAAAGTAATTTAACAAGAGAAGTACAATATAATGGATTGATAACCGGAGTTGTAAATACAGAAAACAATTCAACTGTAGATTTAACTCCGTTGAATCCATTAGATAGAAGAAAATTTTTACAATCTAATAGTCCATTTACGAATAATTTGTATTTGTTGGGATATGATGTAAATAAAAATTTAACACAAATAAATCCAGCTACACTTCAAAATTTAATAACTTATATTCAAAATTATAAGATATTAACCGATAAGATTAATATCATCGATGGTTATATTATTAATATCGCAGTTGAATTCAAAATAACAGTATTTAAAGGATTCAACAAGTCGGATGTGTTGAATAACTGCATACAATCTATTAAATCATTTTTCGAAATTGACAAATGGAGTTTTAATCAACCAATTAATTTAAGTCAAATAAATTTTGAAATAATGCAAAATGAAGGTGTTCAATCGGTTAGTGATATTGTTATAAAAAATTTAACTATTGATGAGGGAAATTATTCCCCAGTTGCATATAATATCAGTATAGCAACTCAAAATAACATAGTTTATCCATCAAAAGATCCATCTATATTTGAAGTTAAATTTCCAGATTCTGATATAAAAGGACTTGTAGTATAATATGCACACATTTATTTATCCATCTCAAGATACCTACATAAATAATTCTTCGGAATTTATCGATAAAAATTTTGGAATCGATGAGATCTTAGAAATTTATGCATCTAATAAAGGCACGACGACTGTATATACAGATCCGAACTGGCACGAAGCTCCGATTACAGCGTCATCTTATGGTAACGAAGGTTGGTTAGCTTATACTACCACTTCTTTATTTATTTACTCTGGAAGTAAATGGTATGCTTTTAATCTTACATCTTCTGTAATACCAAATACATCATTTATTGCTAATTTTACAGGCAGATTATCTAATGTAACTACTAACCCAAAAAAACCACTTTATATTTCTGGATCTGCCAATTATGCATCTGGATCGTTTACTGGTAGTATGAATATAACAAGTTATTCGTTCTTTACAGGTAGTTGGAGCACAGGTAGTTTTTCAGGTTCTGTAAGAGTTGGTAGCTTTTTTACAAAACTAAAAGTAAACAAACGGACATATACAACAAGTCCATTAACGTCATCTTTGACAGGCACAGGCAGCTTTAAAAATTTAAGAGGGAAATTATTAGGCAAATCAAATACAGGCATACCGTGTAGCTCTAGTTTTTATTCTCCGGTAAGAGCTTTTAATTCAGGATCGTTTACAGGAAGTTTTAGTGGTTCGAATTCTAAGTTATATATAGAAACTTTAACGTCCAGTAAATTGTATTACGCGGATGTCATAAATTTTGCTGGTTATTTTAAAGGCAAATATAGTGGATCTTTTACTCGGCCGTCTACAGCAACATATTTGAACTACCCCGAGTTTTCTAGAACGCTTGTTAAGTTTGATATAAATGAATTGAGTAAATCTATCTCAAATAATAATATTAGCGGATCTAATATAAAATTCACTTTAAACTTAAAGTCATGTGGTGCTAGAAACTTACCGTTAAATTATAGTATTTATGCTTATCCAATAAGTCAAAGTTGGAATAATGGTAATGGTAGATATGCTGATGATGGTTCACAGTTAGGCGTTAGTTGGAACTATAAAAACTACGATGGCAATGGTATCTGGTATGGAAGTCAAATTACAAACGAGTATCAACAGGTAGATTACTTATTAACATCGTCGTATTCAAGTGCTAGCTTTGAAAATCAAGGAGGTACTTGGTTTTATAAAGTCCCGGCTTCATACACAAACAAACCAAAGTGGATTTGTAATTCAACAAAGTATCCATCGTTGGTTAATGCAAGTTTAATTTGTAGTCAATCATTTAGTTACGGTAATCAAAGTGACGTTACTATGGATATAACCAAAATCGTTAGAGGTTGGTTATGCGGATGTATTCCTAATCAAGGACTTATATTGTTAAGTTCGTTGGAAATTTCAACTCCTCCATTACAACAAACTAATGGACTGTTGCAATTCTTTAGTAAAGATACAAATACAATTTATAGTCCATATATCGATGTAGCTTGGGATGACAGTGTATTCATAACAGGAAGTTTGAAACCTGTTTCTGGATCAATTCAGAATTTAATTACATTAAACTATCTTAAAGATGCTTATAAGGCTGGGAGTTTACCAAAAATATTTGTATTTGCTAGAGATAGATATCCGTTAAAAAACTTCCAAAAAGCTTATCAACAACCAGTTATGATTACTCCAAAATATCTTCCTACTAGTTCTTATTATATGATTAAGGACGCTGAATCGGAAGAAGTTTTAGTTGGGTTTGATCAATATACAAAATTAAGTTGTGATGCAAATCAAGGTAACTATTTCAAGTTACAAACAACGGGATTACCACAAGAAAGATATTTGAAAATATTTATTAAGACTGAATATGTTGACGGCACAGTAGATATAACTGATACTCAGAAAATATTTAAGATAACAAGATAATATGTCAGATATACAATTAAATTACGACGTAGCTACAGATGAAGTTTCCAGTTTTAAAAATTTTGGAAACTTTACTAATAACGTCGATTCTTTTGGAAATTATCAATTAGTATTTTCGGCGGCTCAATCTGTTAATGGAAACGTTAATTATGTTAAAGTTCCATTGAAAACATTTATATACAATGAACAAAAAATTATTGACGCAAATACAGTGGATTTTACAGAACTTCAAACTGTGCAAATTGAAGAAAAACGTAATATAAATGAAGTTTTAAATCAATATAACAATCTGATTGAAGAAAATAGAATTCTAAATCAAACAGTTAATGCGTTAGTTGAAAAATATGAAAATAATGATGATAAACAAGTTATCAATGCGTTGAAAACTACTATTATTTCCCTCAGAATACAGTTAGGTCAAGGATCAGTTCCATCTGATTTCAGCGACGATTTTCCGTTTTTACCACTAGTATAATATGCCATACGACTATTTAACAATTAATGAACTTGATCTTACTAACGGTATAGTAAGTGCTTCGTATCTTCCTCAAAATTTACAATCTTTATACGAACAACAAGTTTTGAATTCGGAAAACTTTTTCGGTGATACAAATGATGATATATTTGAATTGAGTATCTATAATAGCAATCAAGAACCAATTCTTTTTGACAGAATAATTCCAAAAACAACATTTAGTATTGTACAGTCAAGCTATAGAGACGTTAATAATGTACAACGTTCATATAGAGTAGCAAATCCATTTACAAATTATGCTTTGTATGGTAATGAATTGTTATTACATACTCAGTATGATTTTAAATTTAGTGAATTAAATCCAGGTCTATATTATGCATTATATAACCCCATCCGAAATATTGCGGGAAATACTACTAATAGATTATTCATCAAAGAAGTTTCTCCTAGTAGAACAGAATTAAGACTGTCCTACGCATTCAATCCAAACTTGAATGAAGTTAACAGATTAGATTCTGTAAAAATTTCATCATTCGCTGATAAAAAATTTGTATTCTTACAACTAATAGATGAAATTGTTCCTATAGTAGATAGAAACCCAATAGATCAATCATTTAATGAAAATTCAACCAATTTTAATTATTTGAAATATGCACAATATCTCGGATTTAAATCGTCGGCCGAATTACAAGAATTTATTAATTCAGTTTATGTTGGATATAATAAAATTGTTAATCTTTCCAATGATCCAGATTCCGTAATTAATCAAAATGTAAAATTTTCAGGTATAGCAGAACAAATAAAGAATTTTGTTTATAGCTATAATGATGTCGAGTTTTCATATAATGAAATTTTGGAAGCGATTTCTTTAATAACTTTTAAAGTCAGTCAAGATGCAATCTTACAAAGAACGACATTAACAGATGACGATTTGGTAGAAACGGTAAACGTATTTGTACAAATTTTATATAAGTACTGGTTAGAACCAAAGATAGGCGAACTTTTAAATAATTATAGTCAAAAGTTTTATGGTTATTATAAAAATGCATTGAATTTTGATGGTGGTAATTTAGTTAAAATATTAACACATACAAGTTATTTAAATACAGTTGATGGACGTATAAATGTTCAAATTAAATTAGACAGTCCGCTTCCATCACAATACACTTTAAAAGACACATGTTGGATATCCAATATTTCATTATTGCCTTTATATTTTAAAGTTAATCTTTACACGGCACCAGTTTCACGAAAGGTTTATTTAAACGCCGTTAATTTTACAGTAGTAACCCCGTCTGTAAATCCAACAAACGATAAATTTGAATCTTTAGATAACAATACATTATTTGCTGCTAAGACACGTGTTCAACAAAAAATAAATGATTTGCTAATTAATTATACCGATTTTAGTAATTTTATAAATTTTTCATCAGCTGAATTAAGATCAAAAATAGCTAAAAGTAAAATTTCTAAATACGGTTCTTATGAGACTTCCAAGAATCAAATTAAAAATCAAGCTTCGTCAACATCTAATATTTCAATATCGGCATCATATTCCAATGATATAACCAGAATTATCGATGAACAGATATTATTATTGGATAGTTTTGACGAATACGAATCTTATTTATTTTATTCTACATCCAGTATAGATCAAAAAATAGAAGATGGTATAAGTTTTGACAAAAGTAATTACAATTCCCTATTTTATCAATTGCCTGAATATATTAAAACGGACGAATCAAACGCTGATTATATAAAGTTCACTGCTATGACTGGTCATTTCTTTGATAACATTTTAGTATTTATTAAGAAGTTTCCAAAATCATATCCCATTAATTGGGATGATAACAATAGTTATCCAAAAAATTATATAGAAGAACTGTTAAATAATTTTAACTGGGATGTAACTAATTTTAAATTTAATAAAAGTGATGTAACTCAATTATTATTTAATAACACACAGATAACCGGAAGTTTATCATCGTCTTATTTTGATTATGCTAAGTCTATATTCAACAGAATAACAAATAATCTAAATTATATATACAAAACTAAAGGTACATCCACATCATTTAATTTGATTCGTTCAATTTTCGGAATATCCTCTGATTTAATAAATGTAGTCGAATATAGTAGCCCAAATGTGTTGATAAACAAACAATCATATTATGAGTTTGACGATATAATTTACGCTACTAAATATGAAGACAATCAATTTGTAAAATTCAATTTTACGGGAAGCGAATATAAATATTTTGTAACACAACAATACACTAGTGGAAGTACGTATCCGCCAACTCAATTAACTAGATCAATAATCGAAGAATTTACAGGAGTTTCAACTGTAGAACTGTCTTTCCGATCAAATGAATGGAATAAATACAATTATAAAGATAAGATTCCGTTGATTAAAAAAACAAGATCTAATAAATTAGATTGGCAAATTTATTTGTATAAGACAAAACAAAGAGAATCAGCAAAGTTAGTCTTTGAAATGTGTCCTATTGGTTCTACAATAATCACGTCTAGTGTAGAAAGCATCGAAATGCCTTATTTTAATGGCGATTTTTATACACTAATGTTGAGAAAGCAACCAAATGAAAATATTAGATTTGATTCTTTACCTGTTATATCAAATTTATATAATCAAACTCAATCGTTAACTTCACCCGCAGCAGATAAATATGTACCACATACATATACTTTAAGTGTTAATCAATATTACGGAAGTTTATTGAATTTTACAGATAAAAAAACCAAAACAATATTGTATGATCAAAATCAATATTTCTCGTCTGGAAGTTATTATGTAGGAAACTTTTCATCGTCAATGCAGTTCTATGGAAATATTGATAAAATTAAAGTACAAAAATATGCATTAAGTGATGACGATTTCCAAGAACACTCTTATAACTTAAATTCTATTTCTATCACGGAAAAGTCGTTGGTATATGAAAATATGTATTATTTATGGAGTTTTGATACTCCTGTAAATTTATATGGTAATCCAGCTAGTGTTCCTAATCAGAATAACAGATATAATAGTAAATTTTACGCTTATAATTTTAATCAAAATACTATACAAAGAGGAGCACCATATTGCGATTCAATATCATCCGATATTTTCCCATATCAATTTGAGAAATTTAATGTCAAACAGTCTACAAACTCAAATAGATTTGGCCCAAATTACAGATCTAACGCTAATATTAATAAAATTTCTCAAATTGTAAGTTCTAATTTAGTGCCATATGAATATTCTACATACACAAATGATATTATTGGTAGCGATTCTAATTTAGTTGGATATTATATTTCTCCATATAGATACTTAAATGAAAATATAGAAGACTTTTTAGGAAAAGAAGGTATATCTGATATTATTGGTGATCCTAAATATTTGACATCGAGAAATTATCCTGAATTAAAACTAAGACAGACCGAATTTGCAGCTGCAAATAAGAAATATATATATCCACAAGAATATTATAGTACTTATAAATTTTACATTGATTTTTCTATATTTGATTTTGTTAAAAAATTAACACCAAGTCGTGCTACTTTAAAGACCGGTTTATTATTAGAACCTTCAATATTCGAACGTGTAAAATTTAATTATAAAGATGCTGTATTTTTACCGATAGACCCAAATACAACATCAAGTTTAATGTCTTATGAAATTAAACCAACATTCTTATCTTCATTGATAGATACAGTTAATTCATCAAGCAACACCGTAATAAATATTGAATCCGTAAATGGAATTGATACGGATCACGATACATATAATTTTTCAAGATTTGAAATTAAAGATAGAGTCGATGATAGAGATTTTATATTTGCTAAATATGGAAAATATATATTTATAGATAATAATGGATATAATGTACGAAATACAATAAATTATTCTGAGAATGATTATTATCAGTCTCAAAATAATACAGGATCTATTGTAACATTTACGTCAAGTTACTACACGATGCAAACGATTGGATCTGGGTCTGGTAATTTAAACAATCAAATTACAGGCAGTAAATCTCTCAAGAATATTTACTATGGAGAAATGAATAGTGGTTATTCACAAAGACATTTAAGTAAATTTGTCCGTGTCGGTAGTAGATTAAAATGTCAAGCTATTTCTGGATCATATTATACCATAAAAAATGGAGTAAAAACTTTATCGTCTGGTAAATTGACATACTACACTTATACAAAAGGTAAAAATGATTTTACTACAACTGTGAATCGAAAAGGATTACCAAATGGATCTTCTCCTATTATAACGATACCTGGATACTTGGCGGTTGATATAGAAAGTGATAATTTTCCTAAATACGGAATACTAACTGGTTCAATTGACTCGCCAAATAGTCTGTTTATACAACAACCACTAACATGTTCCACATGTGCAAGTGCTAGTATGAACATGTACATTATGAATTTATAATATAATTTTTGATTAAAAACTAAAAACACTTGATAATTATTTACATATGGCATACCTTAATAACAACGTTCTGACTGTTAACGCGATACTGACAAAAAAAGGTCGTGAAGTATTAGCAAAAACAGGTGGATTGAACATTACAGCATTCGCTTTAGCTGATGACGAAATTGATTATACTCAATTTAATCCAACTCACCCACTGGGCAGTGCTTATTACGATATAGCTATTCGTAACACTCCAATTATGGAACCCATTACGGATGAATCACAGACAATGAAATATAAGTTGGTCACTTTGAATGATGGCGTTACATCGGTGCCAACTATTAGTATTGCACCGCCATTGATTTCTGTACCACGTACTTATTCAGCTGCAATTGACGTTATCCCAAATACAAGTCCAGTTTATAATGTGACATTGGGATATACAGCAATTTTGACTAATAAAAATGTTGGCACTTTAGTGGTCACTGAAACTAATAATTTGAATTCTACATCCGCGACGATTCCATCATTCACAGGCGATTTAGCATCACAATCGTCACAAGTCGTTATAGGTAATAAGTTTAGATTTATTCCAAATAGTTCTTTGTCTAAAACAACAACAACTAATATTACTATCATTGGCAATGAAAGTGGTGGAAGTACTTCAATCAATGTAACTGTTAGTGTTCCTACCACAAATTAATAATATATGATATTCACACCATTTACTCCAGACGACGTAGTAGCAGGAAGAATTAACCAGGTATCATCGGGCATGTTTGGTACTGGTAGTTTGACAGTAGCACAATCATCATTTGTAACTTCATCCGCCCAAGCAAACGTCATGACAGGATCTAGTCCATTTGACGTAAGAAATGCACAATATTACATTGATATATATAGTGGAGGCGATCAATATTTTGCCGTTGCTTATGGAGATTATTATAATTCAGGCAGTAGTTATTTTAATTATCCGGGTCAATCAATAGCAAACGTGTATACGAATGAAACCAAAATTATATATACACAATATAAAAACACACTTTTACAACCAGGCGATACATTCTTTAGCTTTGCATCTGGTAGTGTTGATTCTCCAACTGACAGTTCCGCAATCTTTGTACTAAACTATGTAGCTGATAAATTCCAAGATCAAATTGATCCAGGCCAAATTCAATTAAATTTCACTGGCTCTTTAGGTCAATTCTCGTATATCGACGATTCCCAAGTTATTAATACACAACAAAATGTTTATAACTTGATTTCAGGATCTATTATTAACGGAGTTCCAACTCCATATACTAAAGGTGGTACCGTATCCGGTGTTTATGACGGAATCGGTTTATTTTATCCTACAAATGGAGTAGTTATATTGAACGCATTAAAGTTAGATGCGAGAGTTGGTATTACTGGAAATCCACCAGAAATTACTAATTCCAGAACAACCAATCAATATTCAGTTAACTGGAAAAGTTATTGGAGAAATTGGTTACGTAAATTCTATTTGAGTATAAAAAAATCAAATAAGAATATGGCGGTTCGTAAATCAGAATTTGTACCATCTACCAATTACTTCATCAGAGTAAAAAATAAAGAATTCAATTACAGTAACAACCCAACATTTGTATCAGATGGTACTGACGGTAAAACTAAAGGCACTATTATATATCCAGCACTTATTAGTAATCCTCGTACTTATATTACCACAATTGGATTATATGATTCTAATAACGAACTATTAGCTGTAGGTAAACTAAGTAGACCTACACAAAAATCATTTGATAATGAGTTGTTGATTAAGTGTCGTATTGATTTTTAATCTAAATACTTTTAAATCTTCCTATTTATATTGGGATGATTAAATTTCTCAAAAATCAAGACATACAAGTTACTACATTTTCGGTAGCAAAGACTAAAGTCGCTAATAACATCTTTTCTGATTTGCTACTACTAAGTGATGGTACGTATAATTTCCCATTGGTGATTGCCATAGAGGAATGTGATTATAATTTTAATTATTTAGATACAGGATCATTTGCTACGGTTAACAATGATAGTTGTACGTCATCATTAATTAATTCTAATGGTTTCTTGGCTTGTTCGCCGATAGAAGATCCAAATAATCCACAGTTTCAATTTGGGTTAAAGATTTCAGCTGGATCAGTATTTTATCCAGTCGATAATATTCATTATAATGGTGAAACTAATCCTATCAATTTAGATGGCACTTATCAAGGACAGGTTTATAATACAATAAAAAATATGTATTATAATAATTATAATAACTCATATAATATTTTTGGATTTGATGGATACGATACATCTAAAGCTAAGTTAAATTTGGATGATAAATTTATAAGTTATACATTAAATGTAACACAGAGCGGTGACAAAATTAGTCCTTTTAGTGTAGTAATTAATAATCAAACAGGTGATATAGTTGGTGATATTTTAGACGATGGTATAAACAATTTATATTTGTCCGGATCATATTTTATTAGTGATTTTGAAGTTTATACAACTGATACTAATAGCGTAGTTAATTATGGAATAACAGGTTTAGGACAATATTTGTATTATGGGTCGATATCTACATAAGTATATAGAGTATGAATTTGGAAAATATATATAATCAGAATTATGGTAGTGTGGTAGTGACCAATGGCGATCTTGTCGCTATAGGAAATCCACCGTCTGACACATACACATCATGCGAAGGATTTAGTAAAGTTGGTCAGGTTTTTTTGATTAAAAAAGACAGTTTTAAAACAAATTACTCGGTTTCTAAAATATTAAAGAAAACGATTTTTCCAGAAAATGGGAATTTAGCGACTTACTACACAGAACAAAGTTCCAGTGCTGCATTAACAGCTTCTCTGATAATTGAAAGTGGTTCTAAAAATGATTCTTTATCAAATTGCAATTTCATTATCGTAGAAGCCGACAATATAAAAGTAAATCAATCCAATTATGGATCCGCCATTGATTTATCTACATATTTTTTGGCAGTGGGAGACACATCAGTATCATCAAGTTATTATCTAGGACACACAGATAATTTCGCCTGTGTAGATATATTCAAAATTAATCCAAATTATACGTTTGATAATACAAAAGGTATTATTCCTAGTTCTGCGGGGAACTCTATATCTGTAGATGAATATAATATAAGTGATATTCCATTTTGTTCTATCACAGGATCCATTTCAAAAAAATTTGGTAGTTCTGTATCCATTACCAATAACTACTTAGCAGTTGGAT
>Ga0164295_10000511_pt1 | contig 33231 bp, 31 predicted proteins | sample GEODES006metaG_FD_111798 | JGI IMG/M metagenome (GOLD analysis project Ga0164295, IMG submission 111798) | Oligotrophic lake water microbial communities from Sparkling Lake, Wisconsin, USA - GEODES006 metaG | ecosystem: Environmental > Aquatic > Freshwater > Lake | place: USA: Sparkling Lake... | reverse complement strand
GTGGTACGTTTAGTCTTTGATCTCAAAGAGGCTGTCAAGCCCCAACTCTTTAGCTTGGACCCCGTCGCGGAGTACCAATACCGCTTGGTCTTTGACCTCTATCCCACCAACCCCCCTGACCCGCTCATGCAGTTGGTCAAGGAGAGTGCCAAGAAAGAGAAATTATTGCTCGAGGCACAGAGTAAGAAGGATGACGACCCCATTGCTGCTTTTGCTAAGTCAGGAAGCACGCCTGAGACTAAATCTGAAAAGGGGGGCAAGTCCTCTGTGCCTCAAAGCGCTGGCAAAGCAAATGATCTGTCGGGAGCCCAACAGCGCATTCCGTTTAAACGCCTTGTGACCATTGCACTAGATCCTGGTCATGGCGGGGAAGATCCGGGGGCGATTGGTGCTCGGGGCTCTTATGAGAAAAATATTGTTCTCTCCATTGCTAAACGCTTAAAGAGCAAGATCGATCAAGAAGCATCAATGCGCCCGTTTCTAACCCGTGAGGGTGATTACTTTGTGCCACTACACCGTCGGGTCTCTAAAGCCCGCCAGGTAGAGGCTGATCTCTTTATCTCGATTCATGCCGATGCTTTCATTCAACCCCATGCGCGAGGGGCATCGGTCTTTGCCCTCTCCCAACAAGGGGCTACGAGCTCAGCAGCGCGCTGGATAGCCAATAAAGAGAATTCCTCAGACCTCATTGGGGGCATCAATATCAAGATCAAGGATAAGCAAGTGGCTCACCTGCTCCTGGATATGTCGACCACTGCCCAAATTAATGATTCACTAAGGGTAGGCAACTCTGTACTGCGCAACATTGGTGATTTTGCCCCTCTGCACAAAAATAAGGTGGAGCAAGCTGGCTTTGCGGTCCTCAAAGCCCCGGATATCCCCTCCATTCTCATAGAAACAGCCTTTATTAGCAATCCCCAAGAAGAAAAAAGGCTCAATGATGAGGGCTACCAAGAGAGGCTTGCCGAAGCCATCCTAGCGGGCATTAAGGACTATTTTTCCAAGAATCCCCCCGTAGCAAGGCGTGGCTAATAGAGATGCCACGGCCTCTAAAGAGGGGTTAGAGAGGGTTTCAACATCTTGCTATAATTTGAGGTTTGCTGGACTAAACGTTTCCAAAAGTCTCTTTTTGACAGCAAACAATCCAATAAAACCTTGGATCACATTTGGCAGTGCCATGAAAATGGGACGGTAGCTCAGTCGGTAGAGCAGCGGACTTTTAATCCGTTGGTCGCGAGTTCGAATCTCGCCCGTCCTACCATTTTCTTTGTTTTTTAATGGTAAGCTCTTTTAAGGTCGCTGAAGTTACCTATTTTCGATTTGAGATTTTTTATTTCTCATTGGTGTAAAAAAAGTTCCTTATTTAAACTTTGGTAAAGTTTGATAATTCCTTTATGTTGAAATTATCGTGAAGCCATAAAATAATGAGAGTAATTTAATTCTTACAGGTTTATTAATAAAATAATTAGATGCTTCTTTTTTGTATTTCCTTCTTTAGCTCCACCTTCTTATCGCTAGGGCTCTTCCGTTTTAAAAAACTGCACCAGCATTTAAGTGGTGATCATGACCTTATCGGCCCTCAAAAATTTCATACCAACATTACCCCCCGCATTGGCGGCCTAGCTATTTATTTAGCTCTCTGTGTTGGTGCTATTGCAGCCTTTTTTAAAGGGATAAATTCGGCACAGTTAATTACATTCGTATTATTATGTTCCCTACCAGTATTTATTGGGGGTCTTGTCGAAGATCTCACCAAAAAAGTCAGTGTAAAGAATCGACTTCTAGCAGGAATATTTTCTGGCGTACTTTTCCTGTATCTCTTTAAGATCACATCTATTCGTCTTGATGTTTGGGGGCTCGATGTACTCTTGATGAACACCTGGTGCGCCTATCTTTTTTTGGCGATTGCCTGCTCTGGTCTTTCTAATGCCTATAACATCATTGATGGATTTAATGGTTTAGCATCCATGACAGCCATCATCTCCACTGCGGCGATTACCTTTGTGGCATTCACGGTTAATGATACTGCCTTAGTATATTTAGGCCTGATTATTCTGGGAGCAGTTACTGGGTTTTTTATATGGAACTATCCAAAAGGTCTTATCTTCTTAGGTGATGGTGGCGCATACCTAATTGGCTTTTTAATTGCCGCGCTATCTATTTTGCTGGTACAGCGCAATCTAGCCGTGTCCCCATGGTTTGCTCTTCTTGTAAATATTTATCCCATCTTTGAGACCCTCTTTACTATTTGGCGTCGGACTTTTCATCAAGGCAAAAACCCGAGTAAACCGGATGGAATACATCTTCATACCCTGATCTATCGGCGAGTGATTCGTTGGGCCATTCTTAAGTCTAAAGATGCTAACCTTAATTACCTTGCTAATGCGAGGACCTCACCCTACCTATGGGCCATCTCTTGCTTAGGTGTAGTTCCTGCCATTATTTTTTGGGATAACACACTACTATTAATACCAAGCACTCTTGCCTTTATATTTTTTTATACTTATATCTATCGTAGTTTCGTGAAATTTAATTGTTCAAAATGGTTAACCCGCTCCAAAGATAGATAATCAGTGTTATGCCAAGCTAAGCGATATAATGGTTTTACAGCGTTGATAAAACTTAAATAAATAGCTAATGTACTATTTTTAAGATATTTAAGTGAGGAAACCTTAAAGTATCTATTGGAGCTATAAATGGACCAATTAAAACTAGGGCGCCACCAAATAGAAGCTTTCTACAGCGACGGGTGTGCCGAAAACCAAGTTAAGCATTTCACACAAATTTTTAACGGCATAAAAGAAACCGAAAAACACTGGGTGGTAGATATCGGTGGAGGTTGCGGATACTTTGCGAAACTTCTAAATCACAGAGTAAGATTATCAATCAAGGTGCTTGACACTGATCTTCAATCGATTCAAAAGGTACGGGAACTAAACAACCAAAATATACTAGGTGTTCTTGGTGACGCCCTTCACCCAGAAATTGAAGGCAATGAAGGTATTGTGTGTTTCAATTTAATACTTCACCATCTTGTAGGGATTAATGAGGAGAAAACCCGATTAATGCAAAAAAAAGCTCTGACTCTTTGGAAGGACAATGCTGACTACATTTTTGTTAATGAGTATGTATACGACTCTTGGTTTGGAAATCTCAGTGGTAGATTAATTTACGAAGTAACGAAGAGCAAGACGCTATCCACCATTGGGCAGGTAATCAGCAAAATTGCTCCCTCACTATATGCAAACACTTTCGGCGTTGGTGTCCGCTTTAGATCGCATAGCGAATGGATCAAACTTTTTGAGGAATGTGGCTTTACAGTGGTTTCAAAAATCTATAACGAACCAGAGCACGTATCTCTGCCTCGCCGTTTATTGATGATAAAAGAAATTAGAAGAGACAGCTTCCTTCTTTCTTCATAAAACAATCTATTCTGATGCAAGGAATAAGTAATTTTTCGATAAAAGGGCTTAACATCGAAACATTTACATAAAGAAAAGAAACAAAGAAGGTCTTAATCTTTTGAACCGAAATAATTATTTCTAAGGGATCTTCGAACCGTCAAAAACATAATAGCAAGAATAACCCCTCCGACGTACGAACTCAGAGCTATCAACATTATTTTCGGCGCAACTGGTTTTTTTGGAGCATAGATTGGAAGTGCAAAATGGGCCTGTTTACTTTGAGAATCAGTTAATCCGAAATCTAAATTAAACACTTGCGAACTCAAATCTCTTACCTCAACCTCCTTGGCTGTTAATGCGGATAGCAACAAAGTTGAAGCATTAAATAAAGAAGGGTCAGAATTAGCAAGGTTCGACCTGGAAATAGACAATTCCTTTAACTGCTGTTGGGATAAATCCAATTGCTGCTTTAAAATAGCCAGCTGTTTCCTCTTATTCTCAAGCAACCGCAAAAACAAAGGGCTCTGAAATTCTTGGATATCACTCAATACATTTTCTAAACATTTAAGCACTAAATCACTAGATTTTGCTTTGAATGAGACTTCGATAAAAAGCGCCTTGGGATTAAGTTTCGGTTGCAACTCTTTAAACAATTCAGTACTAATATCTGGGGAATTCTCAAAACCACACGCAGTAACAGATTTGGTTGAAAAAAAAGAATTGGTTTTCATTTTTTCAAAAAAAATAGGTGGCGCTTCAATATCACTATTTAACACTCTCCCTAATTGAATATAGGCGACACCAAAATATTTGGGAGTTTCGAACAAAACAAAACATGCTCCCAATAGTCCACCAACCGTACCGCCCAATATAATTAGTTTCCAGCTCTCTCGAAAAAATTGGATTAAATCAATAAATGAAAAGTCATTGGGTTCACTAAATTTATTCATTATTAATTAATATCCTAGCATTGCCAATAGTTGATTACTTAAAGCGAGAAATATTTGATAAAAAAATTTATGTCAGGATAATTCTGCTAAAAAATAAATTAGTGAACGTAGTTTCAGCTCTATACACAGTCTATTTTATAATTTAAACTTCAACTTTAACACAAATTAAACTTCAGTATCAAAAGAAACTTAATCGTATTGAGTTAAAAAAAATTCACACTTTTAGTCTTATCTTAAAAATTACATAGCTTTTTTAATATTTGACTCCTCACGCATATGTATTTTGATATTACTTAGAAAGATTCTAATCGATTTAAAAATGAATAAACTACAAACTAATAAACATAAAGACCATCACTCAATTCCTGAATCACTGGAGATTTACAAGGCATTTTTAAGATCCCCCTACTATTCGATTAAAAACTCATCATTTTTTCAAGTTTACACGGATTTATTTGAAAGATTTCGAGATAAGGATGTTACTTTTGTTGAGATTGGGATTCTAAATGGTGGCTCATTGTTTATGTGGAGAGAATTTTTTGGAAAGAAAGCTCGAATTATTGGCATTGACTTAAATCCTGAGGCAACTCGGTGGAACAACGAGGGGTTCGAAATTTATATTGGAAACCAAAGTGATCCTGACTTTTGGAAGAATTTTTTCGAAAAGGTTGGCAATGTAGACGTGATCCTTGATGATGGTGGCCATACCTATTCCCAACAAGTAATCACTTCTAATTGCTGCATACCCAACATAAATGATGATGGTATGCTGGTAATAGAAGATACGTACACAAGTTATCAGATGGAATATGGATATCCAAGCAATTACACATTTATTGAGTGGTCAAAATCTATTATTGACAATATAAATAGTAGATTTTTAAACTCTATTTCATCAAATCAGCCTTACAAAAATTACGTTTACTCAATGAGATGTTTTGAATCAATCATTGTTTTCGAAATTAATAGAAAAAAATGTAACTTATCTCATGTTGTTATAAACAATGGTATAAACACAGATCCAAAGGAATATCGATATGAAGGCAAAATTTTAGGCCGTTTTTTCTTAGCGCGTTCCTTTTTAGCTCAGAAATTAGGATTTCTAAAAAAAATACCTTTTTTAATAAAATTCATGAGATATTTATTTTTATGTATTTCAAAATTCTACAATAGATTAGATAATAAAAAATTAAAAAAATTTTTTTAAAAAAAAACATTATTGTTACAAATAAACTCAAACAATATTAACCCTATGTTTTTATTTAAAATTGTTTTAATAAATTCATTATTAACATTTTTACTTATTGAGATTTCATCTGCGATTGTAATTGAATTTAATTTGATTGGAAATTTATCAAGGCCTTCAATCTATCAAGGAAAAATCTTGCAATATGGTAATCGGTGGCGAACCGAAAAGGACGATTGGGGCTCATGGCATAAAACAAATTATGTAGATAGGCACGTATCCGAATGCTTTGATGTTGAATATACTTCAGGAAGATTCGGCAATAGGATTAAATCATTACAGGATGATATTAATATTAATAACTCTCAGAGCATAGTTTTACTAGGTGATTCAAATGCCGAGGGTTATGGGCTTTCTTTTGAGCAAACTTTTGGTCACCTACTAAGCATAAAACTAGAAAGGCAGGTAATTAATTTAGGTTCTGCTGGTCATTTTGGAATATTGCAATCTGAATTACTATACGGTCATTTTAAAAACATTATTCAACATAATAATGTGATTTTATTCATCACGCCCGAAAATGATTTTAATGATAATAATTACGTTTATATGAATAAATATATTAATAATAATCCGGACCGTTATAGGCCATACTATGATGATAATGATAGAATTTTTTACCCTGAAAATTCGATAAAAAAAAATGAATGGCTGGGTGGAGAAAATTATATTAGCCATATTTTAAGAATATATAAATCTTTTTTCTATAATGCCCAGCTGATTAAATTCATGAAATATAGAACAACTATTCAGTCATCTTATGGTGATGATAATTATCAAGAAAAGGTAATTAAATCTATTGCCTCTATTGAGTCAATGGCAAAAGAATTAAATGCGGAAATGACTGTAATTATTTTACACAGTTTTAATGAAAATTCGTCATATAAAAATAGTAATTGGTATAAAAAAATAGTTAGTGATTTTAAAACTATTGAATTTGATAATTCCATCAAAGAAAACTACCTTAGTTGTGATGGGCACTATAACCATGAGGGGGCTAAGATGATTTTAAAGGCTTTTACGACCAAATAAATCATGTTTGTTTTTATACAATATTTTTTTATCGATGACCTTCACTTCTTTTCAATAAAATTAAAGATAGTGTAAAATCCTTTTACTCATTTTGAATTGTTAAACAATGCTTCCATCTAATCAAAAATTTGGCTATTTTTTTTCTTTTATTTTCTCTGGGATTTCTGTTTACGCTTTTTTTAATGCGTTAATTTATTTAGCCTTTGTTAGTTTATGTATAGCAATTATTTTTTTACTAGCTTCTTTAATTCGCCCTCAAATTCTCAGCCCTTTGAATAAAATCTGGAACAAAATTGGTCTTTTACTTGGGCTAATTGTTAGCCCAATCGTACTTGGTTTTATTTTCTTTTTTCTAATTTCTTCTATAGCTTTAATTACGAGGATATTTGGACGTGATGAGCTAAAATTAAAAAAAAGATCCAATAATTCTTATTGGGTAAAGCGCTCGTCTCCAGGACCCTCTGGAAATTCATTTAGAAACCAATATTAAATGTCTATTAAGTTTCTCAAAGAACTTTTTGCTTTTCTTCGAGTAAGAAAAAAACTTTGGTTAGCCCCCATTATTATTGTTATTGTTTTAATAGGGGGGCTTCTTGTTCTAGCAAAAGGTTCCGTTGTCGCACCATTTATTTACACATTGTTTTAATTTTTAATGAAAATACTTGGTATTTCCGCTTATTATCATGATGCAGCAGCATGCCTAGTAATTGATGGTGAAATAATCTCTGCTGCACAAGAAGAGCGTTTTACCCGAAAAAAGCATGATTCAAGCTTCCCTATTAATGCTATTAATTATTGCTTAGTCGTTGCAAAATTGAACCCCAAGGATATTGATTACGTAGTCTTTTACGACAAACCGTTCTTAAAGTTTGAAAGACTTCTTGAAACATATCTTGCATTTGCTCCCAAAGGATTTACAAATTTTGCCACATCACTTCCAATTTGGATCAAAGATAAACTATTTCAAAAGTCTCTTATCCACAATACTTTAAAAGAAACTTTAGACAATGATTGTGACTGGGAGGAAAAACTTCTCTTTTCTGAGCACCATCTTAGTCATGCAGCAAGTGCCTTTTTTCCAAGCCCATTTGAGTCTTCTGCTGTTTTAACAATGGATGGAGTGGGAGAGTGGACAACAACATCACTTGCAATTGGAAAAGGTCATGAACTGACTATTTATAAAGAAATTCATTTCCCACATTCTTTAGGTCTTCTTTATTCAGCAATGACCTTTTATACCGGATTTAAAGTCAATAGTGGTGAGTACAAAATTATGGGATTAGCACCTTATGGTGAACCAAAATATGTAAACCTCATCAAAGACCACCTGATTGATATTAAGGACGATGGTTCTTTCGCCCTTGATATGAGCTATTTTAACTACTGTACTGGTCTAACAATGACTAATGATAAGTTTGATTCTTTATTTGGTGGGGCGCCACGAAAAAAGGAATCCTTATTAACACAGCGTGAAATGGATCTTGCGGCATCAATTCAATTTGTTATCGAAGAGGTTGTTTTAAAACTTGCTAAAGATATTTCAAAGACTTCGGGGGAGAAGAATCTATGTCTTGCTGGGGGTGTTGCGCTTAATTGCGTATCAAATGGAAAGCTTTTAAGAGAAAAGGTCTTTGATCGCATTTGGATACAGCCGGCTGCGGGTGATGCTGGTGGCGCAATAGGAGCAGCTTTGGGTTGTTATCATATCATGTTAAATAAACCACGAAAGATATCTGAAGGTATTGACGCTATGAAAGGTTCTTTTCTCGGTCCTGAGTATAGCCAGAACGAGATTAACGAGCGTCTAGGTCACTGTGGCGCTATCTTTAAAGTATTATCAGACCATGAAATATTAAAACAAGCAGCAAAAGCATTATCTAACGGCAAAGCAATCGGATTGATGAATGGACGTATGGAATTTGGCCCTCGAGCATTAGGCAATCGAAGCATTATCGCTGACCCAAGATCCCCTACTATGCAAAAATTACTTAATCTAAAGGTTAAGAGTAGAGAATCATTCCGACCCTTTGCGCCAAGTATTTTAAGAGAAGATCTTACGGAGTGGTTTGAAATGGACGAAGACAGCCCTTATATGCTTCTAGTTGCAGATATCATCAAAAAAAGGCGACGACAGATGAACGTGGAGGAGCAAGCTCTGTTTGGCATCGACAAACTAAATGTATGTCGCTCAGAGATCCCTGCGGTTACCCATGTTGACTATTCAGCTCGAATACAAACGGTTCATAAAGAAACTAATCCACGTTACTACTCACTCATAAAACAATTTAAAGACCTCACTGGTTGTCCAGTGATCTTAAATACATCTTTTAATGTAAGAGGTGAACCCATTGTATGCACACCCGAGGATGCTTTTCGATGTTTTATGGGAACAGAGCTTGATCTATTAATCATTGGAAATGCAATTTTAATAAAATTAGAACAATCTAAATCTTTAGTAGAAGACTACAAATTACAATATGAATTGGACTAAAAGTGAATGGACGCTAATAAGTACTGTTGCAATATTGCTTTTTATCGCTGTGAACCTAGTAAGCTTTTTCGTAATCAAAAGTCAATTTGGTATCTCCATTTACGATACTCAAACTTATAAAAATAAAAAAAATTCCATAAAGATAGACTTAAACAAAAGTTCAATACCACATCCATTTTTTGGTATTAGTTTTGAGGGAGGGATACCGTTCCAAAATCAACTTACTCCAGAACCGCTTTTCGATCGCATTTCAATAATCAAAGAAAATAATTCAATTAATATATTAGTACTCGGAGGCTCAGTTGCATCAAATATGTCAAATGGTGGATCTCATTATCAAGAGCATTTACTTGCGACACTCCTTAATAGCCACTTCAAAACAGAAAGGTTTGTGGTTTTTAATGCTGCATTCGGAGGCGGGAAACAACCTCAACAATATTTTAAATATCAGTATTTAGATCTTTTGGGTTTTCGTCCCGATATTGTTATCAATTTAGATGGGTTCAATGAAATAGCTTTAACGCTATCAGAAAATCTTCCACAAGGTATTCCTGCAATTTTTCCACGGCTTTATTCAGGATTACTACATGCATCAACCTCAAACCGATCATGCATCAAGATAAATAATAAAATACTAGATATTAATACATTACTACCTTTTACCGAGTTACTTATATGGATTTATGTTAAAGAGTGCCTAAATACAATAGAAGGTGCAAAAACAAAAGTGCCCTGGTGGTCATCGGCTTTGGGTTACGAAAGCACAAATAATTACTTATCAAATGCAATAACGATTTGGGAACAATCATCCAACAAATTAAATGAGGTGCTAATTGCTCGAGGTATTGATTATATACATGCTCTTCAACCAAATCAATATTTAGAGGGGAGTAAAAAATTTTCAGATATAGAAAAAGAACAGTACCTTAACTTTGAGACTTATGGAAAACCAATCAGAGACAATTACTCCAAACTCAGCAAAAAAAATCTGACGACACATAATTTTAGAGATCAAAGATATCTATTTAAGAATGTTACTGAAACGGTATATGTAGATTCATGTTGCCATTTTAATGAATTTGGTATGCAATTAATTATAAAAGATTTAATAATCTCAAATGAGGGGGTCTTTAAAAATCATTTAATAAAAAATTAAACTTAATTTTTTAAAAAAATAAGATTAATTAAGTAGTTCTGTATAAAAAATTTTTTATTAATTAAAAATTATAATATTGATTATTTACTTTGAAAGTTTATAAAATAATAAATAAATTTGTTCCTAGTTTAAGTCATAAAAATTATTAAATACTTAGTTAAATGATAAATGTAAGATTCTATGAATGGAAATAAAAATTATTAATGAATTTCATTAAAAAGCTGGTTAAAATTTTCAAGTGCTTTTATTCCGTTAATGCATTGCGCTGAACCTGAAGCGCTATTTCTACAATTATTTAATACACATGTAGAAAAAATATCTGTAACAACTGCTACTTTATTTCCAAAAGGATACCAAGTTCCAAGGGGCTCGTGAAGACTTGAAAATGAAATGATGTATTTATCTAAATAATGTGCATAATGAAGAGGGCCAGAATCTACTGAAATTACAAGATCAGAATTCTCAATTTCAGAAAATAATTCATTAATTGTAGTATTGCCGCTTAAGTTTCTTAGATTAGTTAAATTTGGTAATGACAAATTTGATTCACCTAAAATTGTTAATTCAACGGTATTGGAATATTTATTTAATATTTCTATGATTTTTAATACAGTAACTGAATTTAGGCCTTTAAAAGACTCGCTACCTTGCCAACATATTGCAATTTTTTTTATTGTTTTCTTTTGAATAAAATTCTTTACATTTAAATAAGAACTAGATAATGATTTATAAATCCATTGATTCCCTTGGAAAAATAATATTACCTCTGTATTTAAGATGTATTGTATAAAACGGGCTTTAATTTTAAAAGTTAAACTATTAGATTGAGATAAAAGATAAATCTTATTAATAGAATTTGTTTTAATTTCTTGCCTTAATTCAGAGAGGGTTATGTATTTAAATGATAGCTTTTCCTCGAGAAATAATCTTTTATCAATTTTTTTTGAAAAAATAAAAGTTATAAAAGAATGTGATGCATACAACCTTAGTCCTAGGTTAATAGCAGCAGACTTAGCAGTTATTAAATCACCAATTTTTCCGAATCTAAATATAATTTGCATTTATATTTAACCGTTTAATATTTATGATATTTATAGAAAATTTATAAATTCTCTTCAATCTTCTAAGCGGATCAGTTCTTAACCTCCATAATGATTCAAGGTGTAACTTCGAAATAAAGTTTGGGCAGGGATTTTCTACACCCGCCAACATATTTAGAGCCCCACCAAAACAAAAGTATCTTGCAGAATGTAACGTTAAAAATTTTTCAGCTAACATTTCCTGTTTAGGAGTTGGTATTAATAAAACAATATCTTCGAATCTTACTATATGGGACTTACAATAAATAAATAAATCATCAACATTCGCAAATGGGACATCAAGAAATTCATAATTAATTTGAATAGAATCAAGATAATCAATACATTTAACACTCTTACTTCCAATAAAAAGAGTTTTCTTAAAATTAATATTATTTTCTATTTCCCGATTTAGCATCAGATTTAAATAAACCCTACCAGGAATTTTTTTAAGACTTGGAATAGCTAAGGTTGCACCTAGGCCATCAGGCCAGAATATATAACTATCATTAATAGTTAAATTTTTATCAATAATCGCTGTTATTAAAGCCATATTAAGTGCAGAGAAAATAAAATATTTTCTTTTAGTAAATGATAAATCTGTATTATTTAATAAATTTATTAACAATTATTTTCCGATATATTTAATTAAATTTTCACTAATTGATTGATTAATTTTTTTAATTTCTGAGAAATTTATTGAGTTAAATATGGAATCATAATTCTTTGTAAAGTGTTCAATAGATAAAAATATATAAGAAATATTTAATTTTTCAACTATAAATACTAATTTATTATTAAATAATTGTTCTTTATCATTAACTATTAAAGAATAAGGATCATAAATAAAATTTATAACAGCATTTTCAAGCAAATTATAATTAATCAAACTAAAAGGATTTGAACTTAAGTTAATTGAAAATTTACACTTTCGCATTAAAACTAATAATTCATCATGAAACAAATAACCATGATTAATTATATTAGGATTTTCGTACTTATCTCCAACTATATTAATTATGTAATTTTTTTGAGCAAGTCTTTCTATTAATTGCTCAACAATAATATTATTTTTGGTTGGATGAATTCTATAATAAATTATAAAGTCGAATGGTTTTTTGTAATTTAAATTGATCGGAGGGCGGTAAAGAGTAGATGAAAAATTCGGATTTAAAATTTTATTTTTGTTTATTGAGTATATTAATTTAAAAGTTAACGGATTTCCAACAATAATATTCTTATATTTGAAAAAAATAACCAAATTACTTAAAAAATATAATATCTCGAATATATAATTTCGTATAAATCGTTCTTTAAAATTATTTATTATATTAATATTTGAACGTGCTCCAACAATAGGTCCAAGTATTACATTAAATGGTAATGTAATAAATAAAAGAGTATTCCATAAGGGTAAATAATTAATATAAAAAATTTTCTCATATTTTTTCTTAAATTTAATTTTATAAATGAAAATGCATCCGATAAAAGGACTAATATATTTTTTTATAAAATTACTATTAATTTGAAGTAATTTATTATTTAATTTTTTTTTTCTAACTAAATTATTCTTAATCTTATAAACAAAATATCCATCATAAATTAAAAAAACAACACTACGATTTAATAAAATAATTGAATCAACAAAGGCCTTAGCTAAAATTCCTTCACCACTATTTTGATTATATGAACAGGCCCAAGCAATGTAATTATTAATTTTTAAAGATCTCATCTAAAGAACTATATATGATTTTGGGGAAAATATTTTCTTTAACTGAATTAATCTTATCATTGTAATTTATTATTATTATTGATAAGTCTTTTGGATATGCATTTCGTTTAGAATTATCGTCAATAATGTAATTAAAATTGTATTCGGCATGCAAATCTGAGAAGTCTATATCATTTGCATATTTGTTAACCAGTAATATATTATCTAATCTTATATTATTTTCTAGAAGATAATTTTTTAAATAATGTACTGAAAATCCGTTTGTAAAAAATCTGTACTTTAAATTTTCATCTAAACTTCCTTGATAAACTTCATATCCTGAATAATTTTTATACTCTAAATCTAGAACTGGAATTTCCGTGTTAAATAATGATTGACTTAATACTCCTATTGCTATGCCAGGTTTGGTAACGGTATTTTCAAAATACTTATATGACCCTTCGGAGTTAAGAATAAAGGTCGGTATATCGATTAAATCAGAAAATTCATTAATGTTGATAAAAGATGACTGTGGTCCTTGATACCCTTGATCTTGCATTGCACAAATTATAATAAAATTTCCATTAGAGTTACTCATTTTGTATATCTCATTGGTTGATATAAAGTGATCCATTCCAAAAAGAATAAAATCTAATTGTTTACATATATACAACGCTTTTTTTCCAACAAGTGCTATTCCATATCCCATTCCAATATGGGTATATTCAGCATTTCCAACGTTTAATAATCTTTTACCATATTTTTGTAATTTACTTGCTAAGCCACCTATATATGAACCATTGTTAATATTCTCACCATAGATAATATATTCTTCAAAATTTACATTATCATAAATCTTATTATAGCGATCCTTATAGTTCATTTTTTAAAAGGTATAAAGGGTCATTTTCAAAATCGTTGAAGATTAAATTATCATCAACGTCTAAATTTTTTGAATCGTTGCTCCATCCAGGCGTAGTCCCTGCATGATTACAATATAATTTATATTTAAAGTGAAGAATAGTTGGATTTAAAAAATTATATTTCAAACTTTCGTTATAAAACTTACTTAAATTTTCGTTGTTGATTCTTATGTAATCAATTTTAAATAGTTTTGCAAGTCCCTCAATATTAAAATTCACCCTCCTTGACTCAATTGAGCTACTCATAGAATAGCCATTATCTTCAATAACATAAATAATCGGTAAGCGCATATATCCGGCAATATTTAGACTTTCATAAAATGATCCCTCTTCTATGGCACCATCACCTATAGTGATAAAAGTTTTATGATTTTTACAATTAATTTTTGCCTCTGTCGCTATGCCAGTTGCTATGGATGACGCATTTGCTAAAATACTTGATGTATAAATTAAATTTTCCTCTACACAATTTAGATTCATAGAACCTAATTTTTTTTCATTTTTTTTATCAAGAAATTTATTTAAAATTTCACCATAACTACAATACAGTAAATTATGATGAATATTTCTGTGATTAAGTATAAGATAATCACCCCTTTTTTTTAACCTATTTAATATTATAGATATGCCTTCAGCACCAAGAGCAAGATGAATAGGAAAATCGAAGGCATTACTTTTTATAAGCCGATTAAGATCTAATTGAGATTTTCTCAAATAAAATAATTTATTCATTCTTTGTAAAATATTTTATTATTTTTGATACTTTTAACTCTAGATCACAATTTTCAATAGATTTTATATGTTCATATTTTGAGTATATATTTCTTATTGTATATTCTTTGGGATTTTTTTCTACAATTTTTATTGTTTTATTTAACAATTTACTTGTTACTTCTATTAACTCTTCAAGCGATATTAAATTTTTAGACGTAATATTGTAAGTATTACTTTTAATAGAAGAATAATTCTTGACTATATAATTTGCGACATCATCAACATCGATAAATCTTCTTGCAGTTTTTTTAGATCCTATAGTAACTTCATTAAAATTTATACAATTTTGTATGATTGACTCAAATGCAGATAAATTTGTATTTCTCACGCCAAATAATATTCCGAATCGAAGAATTGCGATCTCAATATCCTCATTAATTCTAGCATTTAAAAAAATCTCAGATAATAACTTTGACTTAGCATATTCAGATTTTAGGTTTGCTATATTTGGTAAATTATCTTCTGTCAATATTTTTTCGCAATTATCACCATATACCCATTCTGTTGAGGCAAAGATAAATTTATTTGCTCCAGCTTCTAAGGCTCTATTAAATAGGTTTATAGTCCCAGTGACATTTACATCATAACAAGCATTTACATCGTAATTAGCTAATTTATCAGAAGAGATTGCAGCTAAATGTATGATGCAATCACCTTTTTTTAAATGATATTTTATATTTTCATTTCTTATATCACATTGAAAAATTTTGCAGTTAAAATTATCACTTACATCAAGACCAATCCAATCTATACCCAATTGATCACAATTTTTTATTATAGATTGCGCTACAAAACTATTAGCTCCTGTTATTACCACCCTCATTTTATTCTCTTTAAAAAGCCATTAGGTGATGCAGTTATACCAAATCTATTAAACTTAGTTTCACAAATAAAATTATTATTAGAAGCTAAAAATTCTTTAATTGCTTGTTTTGGTCCTTTTTGCTTCCAATTCTCCTTAGCGCTAGGTATGTCAGATATATCATCCATTGCAGCATCTTGGACAACTAAAATATCACCTATTCTTAGTAAAGAACTATATATTTTTAATTCATTAACAACGTGATTATACTCATGATTACTGTCCAAGGAAATCATTATTTTTTTTGGCTTTTTCTCTTTTATTATTTTTTTTAAATCATCTATTGTTTTTTTATGAGTAGAAGAGCCAAGAATTATCTGAATATTTTTTGATAGATGATGAGATTCTATTTTTCTTCTATTTTTTTGATAAACTTTTATATCAATTCCCACAACAGTATATTTATTGCTATAGTTTTGCATAATAGATGCATAAAATATTAAGGAGCCGCCTAAGGCAACGCCAGTCTCTATCAACATTTCTGGCTTATATTCCCAGATGCACTCTTGTAATGCCATAACATCATTTGGCAACTGTATTATTTTCATTCCAAGCCAATGCGGTTCGTACATTATACGATTTTCAGTAGACGCCTTCATGTATAACTTACTTAAATCTTTAAATCCATTTTTACCATAAAGCTTAAATGTAGTCTCTAATCCATTAGTTATTACTTTAATTAAAGTATTTTTATTTGTTAACATCATTAGCCTTTATAAATAACTTCTGTACCACGATTACATACATCTATTTTTTCAGTGCTGAAATTATTTATTTTCATTAAATTTTTAACTGGTTCTAAATGAATTTTATTTAAATTCATATATATAAATCCACCACCACCTGCTCCGCAAATTTTTAAATGATATGTGTATTTTTCTATTAAATTAATAATTTCAGAAATTTTACCTGTGTTAATTTTATTGCTCAATTTTTGTTTTATTGACCAAGCATTTTTTAAAATATCATAAAGATCTTTTTTTTCAACACTAGATTCTTTTCGTTGAAGTAATTCATGAAAGTCATTTGTACATTTATTTAACTCAGAGTAATAAGAATTAAGTAAGTGCATTTTACTTCCTTGATCAATTAATACTTCATTTGCAGATCTTTGAATATCTGTCCATAAGATATAACTATTTTCAATAAATGCATCTTTAAATAATTTAGAATATTTTATTGGTGTAACAACTACACTATTATTTTTTTTAAATGAAAAATGATTTATTCCCCCAAATGCCGCAGCATATTGATCTTGTTTTCCAATTGGTGATCTAACTTTGTTAATTTCTATATCGCAAGCAATCTCTGCTATTTCCATTTTTGATAAATTTAAACCAATAAATTCAGTAATGCTATTTACTAATCCAACAGTAAAAGCACTTGATGAACCCATACCAGAAGAGGATGGAATATCGGAGTTCGTTTCCACATATACAGGAAAGTCTATTGCAAAATATTTAAGTGACTCCCTTACAATATTGTTCTGTATTTGAGATATCTTGTTACAGATTTCTGTCCTCGAATAATTTATTCTATATTTTTCTTTATATAAGTGACTGTGTTGTTTAATTGTCACATAAATAAATTTATTTATTGCGAAGTTAATAACACTACCATCATTTATTTCATAGTAGGCTGGGATATCAGTCCCCCCTCCAATAAGTCCGATTCTATGAGGAGTTTTTGTTATAACTATATTTTTTAGTTTCATGAATAATTATTTTATCTATTTCTTGATCAAATCTACAATTTACTTGAATATTTAAATTTTTTTTAGTTTTATTCATACATGCCCAATAATTTTGAATTGGTATGTTGTTTGTTTCCGGTTTTAATAATGATATTTTTTTATTTAATTTTGACTCTATTAATTTAATGATTTCTAAGTTAGATTTCGGTTCTCCTGTTCCAATATTGTATATTCCACCCGAAACATTTTTTATGCTAAATTGATATACATACTCAACCACATTATCAATAGAAATATAGTCTAATACGCTACTTAGACTTTTTATCTGTAACTCCTCGTTTCTTATTGCTTTTTTAATTATGTACTTTATTAACCCTTTTTCTTGGGTATTACCAAAAACATAAAACAATCTTAACCATAAATGTTTATCACCGAATAAATTATTTGCATAATCATAAATAATCTTCTTTGCAAGTAAAAATTCTGTGTTATTTTGAAAACTTGCCGCTTCATTCACCTTACCACCTAAAACATTACATTCCCAGGCAGATCCAAAATTTATATATTTATTTATACTTTTTATTTTTGATATTTTTTCTAAAAATACCATATGAGCATTAATATTTTCTAAACAATTTTCAAGATTATAATCTCCAATTCCACTCCATGCTGCATTTATTACAACCGTAGGTTGATAGTTTTCCAATCTCACTAAGTCATCATTATTAATTGAAGAAATATCTTTTAAAATCAATTTTTCGTTATTTAAATTATTATTATTTTTTCTTGAAATAATTAATTTATTATCAAATCTTGAATCATTAATAATTTGTGAGCCTATAAATCCAGAACCTCCTAATATTAAGTAATTCGTTTTCATAACTTTATGGATGTTGGCAATCTATCATCTTCAGAAATTACAATTGGTTTATTTGGCCATTTGACATCTTTTAAAATTTCATCCTCCCAGTTTATATGACCATAAGTAGAATCTTCATATTTAGATCCCATCGCATAACTGATTATTGTTTCATCCTCAAGTGTAAGAAATCCATTTGCATATCCGGGGGGTATGTAGAACATATTACTTGTAATAGTGTTGCTATCTACTATTATAATTTTCTTATACTCCAAAGAAATTGGTCTTAAATCTATTACAACAAGATAAATTTGTCCCCTCACAATTGTCATCAGCTTCCACTCTGTCTCCAGCCCTGTTTCAAAATGAAAGCCTCTGAGTGTATATTTTTTTTTATTGAATGATATATTTGTTTGTATGGGGTGTTTTTCGGCTAACTGAGAACTTAAACTTTGACAATAGGTGCGTTGAAAGAACCCTCTAGAGTCATTTATTTTTTTTGCGTTTATAACTTCAAATTTTTCCATCATGTTATTGTAATGTTTGGTAGAGGAGTTATAAATTTATTTTTATACCCTAATTTTTTGAGAGAATTGATAATCTCTTCTTTGAAATTCCATGCTGTAATAAGAATGTAATCATACTTATTAAGATCAACCTCTTGAACAGAAACAATTTTTATATTAGTTCCAGCAGTATACTTTCCTTGCTTTAGTGGTGAATTATCTATTACATACTCAATTATTTTATTATTAATTTCACAATAGTTCATTAAAGTTGAACTTCTTGCTGAAGCACCATATGCTAATATTTTAAATCCTAACAATTGAGTCATGATGCTGATCATATTTTTTTTATGCAGATGTACTTTTTTTCCAAAATCAATCCAACTAGATTGTAGGTTTAATCCACTCGTAACTTCTTTGTCTATTAATTTCTTTTGCTCATCGCTTGCTGTTTTTTTAATTGCAGAAAAATACGCTATTATTGATCCTCCACTCAAAGGACTATAATCACAATCAAACATGTGAATTTGCTTTTTGGCGAAGAATTCCTCTAACGTTTTTACAGTGAAATAAAAGATGTGCTCATGGTATATCGAATCATACTGTAGACCATTTAAAATTTCTCCTGCATAGTGAAATTCTATTGCTAAAGTTCCTCTTTCTTTTAAAAGCTCATATATACCATTAGCCACATCATCTAAATTTTCAATATGCGGTATCACATTTCTAGCAATAATTAGATCAAATGACCCATATTTTTCTTTTATTGCTAAGGCATTTTCTCGACTAAAAAATAAATTTTCTGTGGGTACGCCTGCAGCAATTGCTATTTCAGAAATATTTTTTGCTGGTTCCACGCCAAGAACCTCAATGTTATTTTTTTGAAAGCTTTTAAGGAAAGTTCCATCATTGCTTGCAATTTCTAAAACTTTTTTAACTGATCCAATTTTTTCTTGAATAATTTTTGGAAATTTTTCTGAAAATTCTAATGTTGCTAGCGCCGTTCCTGTAACCCAATAGTATTCTTCAAATAAATAGCTAGGATCCACGGTTTCTCTTAATTGAAGTGTGCTACATTCCTCACACTGTATTAAAGTTAATGGTATCGCATCAGGCTTATCAAGGATATTATGCAGTGAATTAGCTGGTGATTGTTCGCCCAATGAAAGCACTTCTTGTATTTTAAACGAGCTGCATAGCCTGCACCTTTGAATAGTTTTGTATTTGATCATAACGCACTGAACTTACTATAGTTTGGATTATTTTTTAATACTCCCCTCCAATATTCGAGTGTATCGTCCAAGATATCTTCAAATGAAATTTTAGCCTTCCAACCTGTTTCTTTCTCAAACTGACTAATATCTGCAATTAGATATGGGACTTGAGTGGGCCTAACATATTTACTATCAATGCTATGAATAATGCCCTTTACACTTGATTTTTCAATTAGCATTTCTAAAGCATTCTTAAATTTATGCACGCTTTTTGGATCGCTATTTCCCACTAAGTATAATTTTCCAGGACTACATTTTTCAACAGCTACCCAATAAGCTTCCACCATATCTTTAACATGTGTAAAGTTACGCTCATCATCAAGATGCCCTGTTTTTATGTTTGGAATTTGCATGCCATTTTCTATCCGAGCCACTTGAAACGCATACCATGGAATACCAAATACATTCTCTCTTCTTGGACCCTCGTGATTGAATGCTCTTGTTCGGATTACATTCGTTCCATATGACCTAAAGTAGACATATGAAATTAAATCTTGGGCAATTTTAGTTACGGCATAGGGATTAACTGGATTCAATAAAGTTTCAATGTTAATAGGTAATTTATCCAAATCAATTTCACCATACTCTTCTCCTGAACCTGGTATATGAATATAAGATTTAGCATTAACCTCTTTCATGGACTCCAAAAGATTTACCGTTGCACCATAATTAACATTCATATACTGTAAAGGGTGATTCCAAGAAGGTGAAACAAAACTTTCTGCAGCAAAATGGAAAATAACATCAGGTGCAACCTTATCCATCATTCTCCTTACAGAAATACAGTCCGTAAGGTTGCAGTCTACCCAATTAATACGGTCCGCAACATGAGATATGTGATCAGTTCTTGATAAATGGTATCTTTTTGTGGCCCACAACTTTACTTCTTTTTTATTTTCCAGTATGTAGTCCACCATATGTGAACCAACGAATCCAGTAGCACCTGTTATTAATATATTTTTCATATTACTTAATCCTTACTATTTCTCTTTGCTCATTATTTAGTTCTTTTATAAAATCATCACTAAATTTTAGATTCATTTTTCCCCAGTCAGGCATATAGCCTACGCTATAACAATAATAGATGGTCCTCCTCTCATTATCACTTCTTTTTAAAATACTACCGTGAGCTAACGCCTCAGTAAAAATTATCGCATCCCCAGGATCTACCTCCAAAGGAATCAACAATGGGTTTTCACCAGGATCATTGCTCCATGGTCTCTCAAAATTTGCTTTATGACTACCAGGAATTATTGCAAAACAACCATCCTCCTTACGAGTAGCTTGAATAGGAAAAACAACTTTATTTAATGGAGAAAAAATATCGCCACCCAAGCAAGAATAGGTAGCTTTTGGATGTATTGGAACAGAGCCCATGTGTAAATATGTGTAGGAACCTGGTGATTTTCTTTGTATTGAATAAGTATGATTTAGTCGATAATAATTTTTCGATATTAATGAAATTATTTTTATTATTGGTTTAATATTTATTAAATCGTAAAGTATTGGATCCTGCTCAACAATATTGCTAAGATATATTTCATCAGTGTCGTAATTATAGTCACTATCTAATTTTCCTTTAGTAACACCATTTTTATATCCTAACTTATTTTCATTTATATGATCAAATATTTTATTTATTTTATTTAAAATATCATCAGGAATGATTTTTTTTAATACAATATAGCCTTGTGTATCAAAGATATATTTGATTTCTTCCTCACTTAAATTTTTCATTATTCACCTTTTGATATTGAAATGATTTGACCTGTTATATAGCCTGAACTGTCTAGACTTAAAAATTTAACCATTCTAGAGATGTCTTCGACATGTCCACTCTTTCCTCCGGGCACCAATTTTTCTCTTAATAAAAATTTCTGTTCACTGTAACCTGGAACTTTCAGATGCATTCCAGAGTTAATTAACCCTGGTCTTATACAATTGCATGAAATATTAAACTGTGAAAAGTGCTTTGAAATATAACTTGTTAAGGAATCGAGCATTGACTTACTCAAATAATATGAGAAGGAAGTCCTTGAACCTTTAAGGGAAACCGTATTTGAACCAATATTAATAATTCTGCCGAAATCATTTTTAATCATTAACGGAAGTAAAAATTTTGATAGTAAAAATGCTCCTTTAAAGTTTATTTTAATACTATTTTCAATATCTGAAAAATCAAGATTTAAGAAGTCATTAGCATCTGTATTGCTACCTGCATTGTTAATTAATATATCTACCTTTTCAAAACAACTTAATAAATCTACCAATCCAAATTCAAATAAATTATCTTCAAAATTGCAGGGGAAATATGTAACATCACTATAGCGCTCAATATTATTTTTTCCAGAATATAAAGCAATAACTTTATACAAAGGATTGCCAATAAATTCTTTAATTATTGCCCCACCAATTCCGCCACCAGCTCCAGTAATGAGTACGATTCTTGGCACGCTCATAACATAATTGGTAGTGTCTTGTTAACTAATAAATCAGCAAAAGAGTTGAAAGACTTATTTCTATCATAAATATATGACTTAGGTATATGCTCTCTTATTAAGTGATAAATTTCAGGATCCTCGATCATAATATTCAAGCCAAAAGACTGATCAAAAGCAGAAGAGGCGCAAATCAAGAGATTCACATTATTAGTAAGAGAAACCATTCCATGTGCAAATCCTTTTGGGATAAAGTATCCCTGCTTTTTTTCTGGATCAAGATCTAATAGATTTAAGGATTTAAAGTTATCGCCAGACCTCAGATCCAGAGCAAACCACATTGCTCGTCCAGTTAATGGAAAAATTAATTTTTCCTCGGCTTTATCACCGATCTGGAGATGCAAGCCTCTGACAGTATCTTGATTAGTAGTTCCGGAAATTAAAATTTGACCAATAGAATCAAATTTGACTGAAAAGTCTGTTTCATAAAATTTTTTTATAAAACCACGATTATCAAAATAATCAGATATATCAACTGTTTTTATGTTCATCATCTTGATAAACCTTCATTTAAATTATCTTTTATAAAATCAGATACATAAAGTAAAATAATAAGATGAGATAACTCGATATAGTTATAATTCTCGCTATTTACCCAAATATTATTGATAACTAAATTTTTTAATTCATTATCATAACCAAAACCAGTAAGTGCAAAATGCTCAAGTCCTAATTTTATACACTCTTTCGCTGCATTAATTATGTTTAACGATGAGCCACTGCTGCTTACTAAAATAATTAAATCATCTGGTTTGGCAAATTTTTTAATAAGATTTGAATATGTATTTTCATAACCATAATCATTTGAAAAGCAAGTTAGCATGGATGTATCGTTAAGACATAAAGCATCAATCCTCGCAGCCTTAGTAAAATCTACTGCTACGTGAGAACACAATGCCGAACTACCACCATTGCCAAAAAGTAAAACTTTTGCATTTTTATCTCTTACTCTTTTTACAATCTCACACAACTCATTAATTTTATTATCAAGATTAGATTCACTTAGTAACACTTGAAGCAAAGAATCATAATATTTTTTTATTCCCATGGTTTTATCTCTTCATTAAGATACTTTTTATTAAACAAAATTACATCATCACCACAATCAATAGGCTCCCAAAAATTTACATTGTATGAATACAATAATCCTAAATCTATAAGTTTTGGTAGAAAATCCTTTTCAAATGATTTATTCACATAATTATCAAATAATTTAAAGAAACTATTATCCAAAATGTAGTATCCGGCATTAATTTTTATCTTAAAATCTTTTTCATGCAAGCGATTAACATGATTAAAATCTTTTACACTTAAAACACCATAATTAATTATCTTTTCATATGTTGCAACACCAAAATTATTGGAAATTTGTTTTAGTGCGCTGTCAAGATTAAAATTAACAATTGAATCACCATACGTAAGGATAAACCGTCCTTTATTTAAAAATTTTGAAGCTAAAAATAATCTATGACCAGTTTCAGTTCCAACGCCTGTATTAATTACATGGACATTTTTATTCGAAATAAATTTATTTTCAAAAAATGTACTTTTATAGCCAGTCAATAATAAAACCTGATCAATGCCATTTCTTTGAAAGATTTTTATAATTATATCAATAATAGTGCTTCTACAAATTGGTACTAGAGGTTTAGGCAATAATGAATTATGAGAAAACATTCTTGTCCCGTAACCTCCACAAAAAACTACACCAGTATATTGTGTCATAGATTTATAATATTATCTGACAAATCAGCCAACCGATCATCATGCGTTACAATTATAATAATTTTGTCAGTTTCTTCTTTAATAATTTTCTTAAAAACATAACAATTAGAGTCATCAAGTGCTGAGGTTGGCTCGTCAAAAAGTAAAATATCTCTTTTAGATAAAAGAGCTCGTATAATAGATAATCTTTGTTTTTCTCCGCCAGATAATTGGCAACCATCTTCCCCAAATTTTTTATTTTGTGTAATGTATGAAAGTGAAAATAAATTTAATAATTTTTTTAGCTTAATGCTTTTTTGAAATTCAGCTTTACTTATGAAAAGGTTATCCCATATATCAAAATTCATGAATAGGGGATTTTGAGTTACATAAGCTACATCATTACACCATGTAATTTTTTTATGGTCAATCTTTACATTATTAATTTCAATTTTATTAAAATCAGATTTTAGAATACCACCTATAATATCAATTAATGTAGTTTTACCTGAACCACTATTTCCCTTTATTAAATAAATTTTACCTATTTCAAAATTTAAATTTAAAAGAGAATAGTCAATTACATTATCAAATTCTCTTTTAACTATTAAATTTTTAAAATTAATACTTTGAATTTTTGAGTTATAGTTATTTAAATAATTATTTTTTATTCTTAAAATTTTTAAGATTTCTAAATTTGCTGTATAAGAAAAATGCAATGATCCAAGTGCAGAAAGAATTCGACTTGCTCCAGGAATAATTCTCATAGCACCTACAGCAATAATACCAAGTGAAACTATATTTGTATTGCTACTATTTATTAATATAAAAAATAAAAAAATTAAAACTACTATAACCTCAAACCACAACCTAGGAAGAACCTGAAATAAATTATGCATTGCAGAAGATTTTGATGAGTCTAAGTTAACTCTTTTTAAATGAAACATAAACATATCGTATACTTGATATGCTTTTATTTCTTTATAACTTCTTAGAGTCTGAAGTATTATTGATTGCCTATTTTTTTCACAATTTAGTCTTAATTCACCCCATTTTTTTACATAATTCTTATTAATGTGATTAAAAATTATTAGATATAAAAATAATGTAATGCCAGAAATTAATGCTAATTTAGGTTCAATTATTAGCATATATATTGCTATACAAAAAACTACAAATATTTCACAAAAAATTGTATTTAACGGAATTATCGAATAATCAATAAAAGAGTTAACTTCATTATTAACTTCATTTGTTATTTTACTAAGATTATTTTGAATTACTAATGTGTAATCCATTTCAAAATATTTCTTAAAAATTTCGTTACTTAGTTTTGATCTGATGCTAAAAATTAAATCAAAATTTATTTTTACAAGTAAGGAAGATATTATTTGTTTTAATAAAAAAATTATTAAAAATGGTAAACCATATAGTGTAATTATTAAATATTCAATATAGTAATTATTTATTTCCGTTTTAGACAAAAATTTAACAAGTGATGTAAGAAGAAAAATACCAAATAAATCTAAACTTGCAATTAATATACTTATAAATATAACTAATAAATAATTCTGGTTTATTAATCTAAGAATCTTTACTGTATTCATCTTATTAAATTTTGATTAATTTGTAATTTATTTATGTAAAAAATTACAATTAATTGAATAAAAATAAATCTTAAAATTTCTACAAAACCACTTTGGGTCATATGAATTAATAAGGGAGTATAAACAACTATAAAAATATTTTTTTTATAAAAACATAAATTTTTAATAAAAAAATATGGCCAAAATAGCAATGTAATTAAAAAAATAATTTTTGAAATCGCAATCAAACTCAATAATTCATGATTATACTGCAATGGTATTGAATAAATTGTAGATGTAATATTGTTCTTATCCCAACTTTGAGTAATCTGAAGAGCAACATTAAAATTTTCATCATTAGATGATCCAAAAATTTTATTTTTATACGCTTGAATTGTACTCATTTCAAAAAAATAATTTTCCAAGAATCTTGTATTATTTATCCATTCTAGTGCGCTTATACTTGGATTTAATGCTCTATCAAAAATTTCTATAAATTTATCTTTAAAATGTATTGCTAAAAGCAATACAGCCAAAGAAATTAATATAAAAACAAATAAAGTTAATTTAAAGCTAATTAATAATATTAATAACCCATATACATATACCCCCTTAAAGCCAGCATTTGCTGCTATTAATATATATAAAAATCCAATAAGCTTACTTACATTATTTTTAAATATCAACATTGAGAAATATATAGAGCTTAGTATGCTATAAGCCCAGGCTACCATTGACGCTCCTGGCATGGCATCAATTCCATCTCTAAATTTTAAACCAAAGCTTGTAATAATTATTATTGTTAATATTAAATAGCTGATATCAATAATATCAATATTTAAAATTATTTCTTTTTTACTAATCCATAAATATGATGGAACAAAAATAAAAACATTTATAAATAAATATATTAGTAATAATTGAATATAATCATAATAATTGATATAATCTGAAGCCCACACAATTTTATAATTATCAATTATGAAATGATAATAAATAATTGGATAAATAATAAATAATACTGTGTATATAAATATTAAATTAATAAGTTTATTGCTGGTATTTTTTTTCATTAAAATAATGTCTAATTGGAGCAATAATTAGCCTCATCCACCAAAATATCATTGGTAATACGCATAAAAGTCTACTTTGGGTATTAATAATTAATAGAATATGTAATAGAAATAATGGTTTGGGTATGTATTTAAGTAAAAATTGATTATTGAATTTATCTCTTACTTCTTTTGGAAATCCAGATCCCCCAATTTTTCTGTATATTTTATCATCAATATTTTTAATTCTTCCCTGTGTTAAAAAGTAAAAAGTTTCGATTTGATCATAGCCTAATAATTTTTTATTGATTCCCAAAGATTCCCATTTTTCCAATATATCTCTTCTTTTTACAGAGTAATATATTGAGTTTGCCCCAGGGAACAAGCAGGCATTTAACAATCTTTGATTCATACTTTTATCAAGTTTTTTTGATTGCCTATCATTTATTGTGTAGTTGTTTTTAATAAAAATACTATTAAAACCACATGCAGAGTAATCATTATTGGCTTCTAAAAATTTTACAGCATTATTCAATGCTGCATCATCTAGATAATCATCAGCTGCTAAATAAAATATATATTTACCCTTAGATTCATTTAATAGTAATTTGTAGTTTTCTGATTGTCCTATATCTTTTGAATTTTCTATTAATCTTATTTGACATTTGTATCCATAAGATTTATCACCTAAAAACCTTTTTATTTCTTTAAGTGTATTGTCTGTTGATGCATTTTCACTTATAATAATTTCGTATTGAAAACTACTATGCTGTAAATTAATATGGGCTGACTTAAGTGATCGAAACACGGATTCGCCCATATTTTTTACTGGAATTAATACCGATAAAATCATGCTTGGAATACTTTCAAATGCAATATAAATGGGATTCACCAGATGGCGGCGGTCATCATTCTTTTTTTGATAAAAAGATATTAAAGATTTTATCATCATTTTTAAATGAAAAGCAAAAGATGCTTTCTCTTTTGGATATTGGCTGTGGGAATGGCTATCTTTCTAAAAAAATTTCAAAATTAGGTTTCTCAGTTACCGGTATCGATCCCAGTGAATCTGGAATTTTGTTTGCAAAGTCCGCTCCCTCAAACGTTAATTTTTATTTAATGGGTGATAGTGAAGTTCAATTTAGCTCATTAGGTAAATTTGATCTCATCACATCATTTGAGGTTATTGAACATCTTTTTACACCAAGCAAGCTTTTTGATTGGGCTAATATTTGTTTAAAGGAAGACGGTATTTTTATTGTATCCACTCCCTTTCATGGCTACTTTAAATGGTTGGCTATTTCTCTTCTTGGTAAAACTGATGCTCATGTTAATCCCCTTTGGGATGTCGGGCATATTAAATTTTTTTCTAATAATACTTTTAAAATTTTAGCAAATAGACATGGTTTTTCAATTATTAAAATTGATTACATTGGAAGGTTTTTTCCCCTAAGCAAATCGGCCGTATACATTTTACAAAAAAAATCTAGTCCCTTTGTTCTCTAAACATTGTCAAAAATGCAACCCAAAAATATAGGAATTCGATATTGTGCTTAGCTCCCAATTCAGAAAAAGTATATGCAACTAATAAAAATATACTGATGAGGGGCTTTGAATCTAAATTAGTTTCACCTATATTTTCTCTTAACGAAACATAAATTAAGGACATAATCGTTAATATCAATAAACTTAGTCCTACAACGCCATATGCCAAACCAAAATCTAATAGCCCAGAATGTGTTGATACGAATCCATAGTTTTTCCTAAATTCTTTATTACTGTCATACTGACGCAATGTAATTTCTAAACTTCTCTCTAAAACTCCATTACCCATCGGGTGAGAAGCTAGTACTCCAATACCGAAATTAAGAAGAGCCGCTCTTTCGTAATTACTGCTTTGAGCAATGTAACCGGTATTTGATTTTGGGAAATTAAAATCTTTATTTTTTTTCCAGTTATCATAATTTCCCATTATTAAACCTGCTTTCACTTCAGAAAAAAAATTGCTCCATCCTTTATTTATTTTTGATTGATAAAATATAGAGCAAGAAAGAAATGCAGTCATAATAATTATTATTATTGTATTGATGTTTTTATTACTTTTTTTCTTATATTTTATTAATATGGAAATAACAAATATTGAAATAATAATTAAACAAAATATTAATGAAAATCTTGAATCAAATATATTTACAAAAGCGTAAAGTAATAGTAGCCAAGCGGTAAAAGTTAATGCTCTTAATATAAAATTATTTTTACTGTTAACAAAAATCACCAGCGTTCCTGAAATAAAAATTAATGCTGGCATCATAAAATTAGTTTTTCCTTCATATGGCAAATTTCTATACTCTGGATAAAAACTTGGAAGAAATAAGCTATTTGGATTTATTCCATTTGGAACACTATTATGGTTGAGCGTATTAATTATATATTTTTGGTACAGTATTATGATTATTAACCATATAAATCCATTAAAAAAATAAAATAATTTATCCTTACTTCGTATAACTAAGCCTAATACTGAACCTATGAGTATTGCTAAAATTGCTCTAATCCAAAAACTCATTAATTCTTTCTGTGATAAATCCGGGTATTTAGAAAATAAAATTATTACAATAACTACCCAAACTGTTGTAATTAACAGTAATATAACGGGTAGATTATTTAGCGTAAAATATTGTTTATTTAAATAAGCTCCGTCTTTTAAATTTTTCGAGTATAGAATCGTTAAGGATAATATTGATCCTATTCCAATAAGAATATTTCTTAGGGCAATACTGCTTTTCATTGTCCATATTGCGCACAAAACTATGCATACCAGAATTAATAAAAATTCGATTTTTTTTATTGAAGATTCCAAACTAAGTCCTATTTAATTTTATTGCTGTTTTAAATTTTTTTATATTATTTTTAATTTACCTTCGTAATTTTATTTAATACCATTTGCTTCTTTTTTAGAATTAACAAATAGATTTAATTATTGAAAATTTTATTATTTGTTATTAAAATTTTTTATGTAATCAAGTTTTCATAATTTTGATTCTTTATTGTGGCTATTTAATCCATTTAGTTGTTCATTTTTACCCGAGGAATTTCATTTACTCTACATGTGGTGTAGAATTTTAATCTTTTAAAGGTAATTTCACATGAATAAAAGGGCTTTAATTTTAGGTGGTGGTGGCTTTATCGGCTGTCATATGGTTAATAGATTAAAAAAAGAAGGGTTTTGGGTTAGGGCTGTTGATTTAAAGTTTCCAGAATTTTCCCCTACTAATGCGGATGATTTTATTCAAGGGGATCTTCGCGACCCATACGTTTGTCGTAGCGCCGTAGATCAAAATTTTAATGAAATTTATCAATTTGCTGCTGATATGGGTGGTGCTGGCTTCATTTTCACTGGTGAAAATGATGCAGACATCATGCATAACTCAGGATTAATAAATCTTAATGTTCTAGATGCTTGTTTAAAACGTAATTCACGTAAGATTTTCTATTCCTCCTCTGCCTGTATTTACCCCGAACATAATCAACTAGACCCCCATAACCCTAATTGCGAGGAAAGCAGTGCTTACCCCGCAAACCCTGACAGTGATTATGGCTGGGAAAAATTATTTAGTGAGCGCCTTTATTTAGCGTATGCTAAAAATTATAATTTTGATGTCAAGATTGCTCGCTTTCACAACATATTTGGTCCTTTGGGATCATTCAAAGGTGGTCGTGAAAAAGCGCCTGCTGCTATCTGTAGAAAAATTGCCCATGCAAAAGACAATGGGGCTATAGAAATTTGGGGCGACGGGAAGCAAACTAGATCTTTTCTCTTTATTGATGAATGTATTGAAGGAACCATCCGCCTAATGCGCTCTAATCGCAAAGGTCCTTATAATATTGGTTCAAATGAAATGGTAACTATTAATAAACTAGTTGCTTTAGTAGCAGGTATTGCCCAAAAGAACATTATAGTTAACCATATTTCTGGACCTCTTGGCGTACGGGGTAGAAATTCTGAAAATACACTTATTCAGCGTGAGCTTGGATGGTCGCCCAGCCAACCTCTAATTTTAGGCCTTGAAAAAACCTACTCTTGGATTTTTAATCAAATCTTTCAAATAAATAATTCCGGTTTTCACGACAATATTAATTCTTAAAGATTTTTCTCGAAATCTTGATTTTTTTATAAAAAAAATATTTTCTACTTTATTTTCGGCTCAACCAATTCCTGCAGTTTTTTTAGTAAATTTTTTATTCCGTTAAGTTAGAAATGATTTCATTATTTATTATCAAAGTTAATTTCTATCACAAAATAATTTATCAATTTATGATAATAATCTCATATTTAGATAATTTTATTGTTTTATCATTTCCTTTTATAAAGATCTTCAAAACGCACAATATCGTCCTCCCCGAGATAGTTCCCCGTTTGTACCTCAATAATTTCTAAGGGGATGGTCCCGGGATTGGATAAACGATGTTTCTCACCCTTAGGAATATAGGTACTCTCACTTTCTTTTAAACGAATGGTCCTCTCCCCATTGGTCACCTCTGCAATACCCTTCACCACAATCCAGTGCTCAGCACGGTGGTGATGCATTTGTAGGGAGAGACTTGCACCAGGCTTGACTTGAATGCGTTTGACCTTAAAGCGCTCGCCCTCATCGACGCTGTCATACCAACCCCAGGGACGATTCACCTTGCGGTGAAGATTTTTTTCTTCCCGTTTCTTCTTTTCAAGCTGGCTCACAAGTTGTTTTACTTCTTGACTGTACTCGCGGGTAGCGACCAAGACCGCATCAGCAGTTTCAACGATGACAAGATTCTCAATGCCAACGGTGCCCACCAAACGGCTTGTTGCATGCACAAGGTTATTTTTACTTTGGGCATGTAATACATCACCTATATGGACATTGCCGTGCTCATCTGCTTCTCCCCCTTGTACTTGCCACACTGCATCCCAGGCTCCCAAGTCACTCCAACCCGCATCAAGCTCCACCATGTCAATAGGAAAACTGGCTTTGGGGCATTTTTCTATCACGGCATAGTCAATTGACTCAGCCGGTATTTGTGCAAAGACCTCTTTATCTGGACGAATAAATACAGCATCTCCTAAACGATCTTCACTTTTGCCCTGCCAAGCAGTCAAACAAACGCTATAGATATCTTCCCGAAACTGCGCAATCGCCTTTAACCAGACGCTCGCTCGCAAGACAAACATGCCGCTATTCCAGGCGTACCCCCCGCTATTGAAATACTCCTGAGCAGTTTTGGTATCGGGTTTCTCCGTAAAATGAACGACCTTATATTCACCAAGCGCTCCTCGCTCAGAGCGATGCTTGATGTATCCATATCCCGTCACTGGCTTGGTTGGCTTGATACCGAAAACAGCAATACCGCCACCTTGTGCCACCTGAATACCGGCTTGTAAGGCGCTAGTAAAAGCTTTGATATTTTGGATGGTTTGGTCTGCCGGGTTCACAACCAAGACAGGATCATTGCCATCCTCAGTAGCCCTTAACGCCGCCAGGGTGAGTGCAGGAGCAGTATTTTTACCGCTTGGTTCCAGCAAGAACTCCGCAGATATAGCTTTTAGCTCTCGCAGTTGGTCTAGGGCCAAAAATCGATGCTCTTCATTGGTGACAATCAAGTTTTTTCCTACTGAAATCTCAGAATTACCTAGACCATTAACCCGCTCTATCGCTTGCTGAAACAAACTGCTTGTTCCTGAAAGCACAAGAAATTGCTTTGGAAAGCCCGCGCGTGAGAGTGGCCAAAGACGGGTGCCAGAGCCGCCACATAGAATTACCGGTTGAATTTGCAATGACTTAGCCGCTTTAAATGGGGTTGTCCTAATGAATATGGGCTAATTTTCGCATGAACGATCAGGGCCTAATCGAAAGCCTAGGGCCTATCTCCTTGAATCGATTAACTTTAGCTATCTATTAATAAAATTGCTAGTTTTTTCCTATTAGATCTATACAAAAATACGATTAAACCGTCATCAAAATTTCTGATAATAGAACGGTGGATTAGTAAGCAAATGTTTTGATCGTTTACTGCCTCTTGATTTATAACACGTTATTTTTAAAGGAGTTTTTATGGCTAAGTCGGTAAAAGGAACAAAGACTGAACAGTCTTTGAAAGAAGCATTTGCGGGTGAGTCCCAAGCAAATCGCCGTTATTTGTATTTCGCAAACCAAGCTGACATTGCTGGCGCGAACGATGTTGCCGCAGTATTTCGCTCCACCGCTGAAGGTGAAACCGGTCACGCGCATGGTCATATGGAGTATTTGATCACTGGTGGAGCTGGCGAGCCAGGTACTGGCATGCCCGCTAAGACCGTTGCAGAAGCTCTGCAAGCAGCGATCGCTGGTGAGACCCATGAGTACACCGATATGTACCCAGGTATGGCAAAAACAGCTCGTGAAGAAGGTTTTGAC